>VMHT01035864.1_pt1 | contig 11480 bp, 26 predicted proteins | sample 4693611 | NCBI WGS metagenome assembly VMHT01 (sample SAMN12280063, study PRJNA550983) | marine metagenome | isolation source: seawater sampled from same location over 5 years 0.02-0.2 micron viral filtrate | place: USA: collected off the coast of southern California halfway between the port... ... | reverse complement strand
CGTATAAGATAGTCTATAAACATTAGTGTGGGCCTTTACCGTGCATACAGCTATTTACCCGAAATGGGTTTTTGAGTGGGAAAAAATTTTGCTGCGCAGTTTTTTTAGGTGAAGTACTTATAGAAGTGAGGTGGTGATTTGTGCTGCTTCACTTTTAAAAAGCGCCATTAAGCGTTAGCTCTAATTAAAACAAACTTTGTTTTATATACCCCGACCCCCGGGAAATAATTTTTTTTATTTTATTTTTTTGATTAACACATCAAGAGAAAAGGTATAATGTTTGCACACTATACCCCTCCCCGTCTTCTCTAGTTGTTGTCTAAGTTAGTCTGACTCCTTACGAGTCTCGACAGCAGCTTAGTCTGCTCTGCTTCCTGCATACGCTCTAAAGCCTGCTGCAGTATATACCTTTGCTGCTGCATACGCACCCGCTTCCTTAGTACTCATACACTGTGTGCCTAGTCCACTTGGGTTCCATATTGAGTAAGCACCAGTGTAGTCTTTGTCAAAGCCTGCTGCCTTCATACGCTTGCCCAGCTTGGTGTTGCCTTTGATGCCGTGTATGTTAACCCAAGCAAAGCCACAGTAGGCAGCTTCACCATGCTCTGCTAGGTGTGCTTCTGCTGCGTCCCTAGCGTGTTGCTCAGCTGCTGCTTTGATCAGCTTAAGGTCTGCTACAGTGTAGTCATTCAGCGCAATAGTTGATGTGTTAATAGTTGTCATAGTGTAAGCCCTCTTGCTATGTTTAATTGTTCTTATAGTATACGATCTAATTGAATGTTTGTCAACCCCTAATATACGCACTCAGGAGTTGTTAGCCAGTTGTTGACGCAGTACTGTTCTAGCTCTCGTTGTACTGTGTCTAGGAACTTGGTCTTCTTGCGTACATATGCAATAGGCGCTTCGCCATCACAGTGTAGGTTCTCTGGGCTTAGTTCACTTGCAATTGAGTTCATCAAGTCATCTGCGTTTGTTTGGCTTAGTGGAAACGTCATTGCTGACGAGCCGAAGATTGCGTTCCAACGGTTCTTCTGTTCTACGTATGCTTCTAAGTTTTTCATGTTTGCCCTCTATGTTTGTTTAACTTACTCTTACAGTATACACTCTATTCCGTGTGTGTCAACCCCTAATTTGGCGTGACCCGTTTGGCGGTTGCTACGAGATAGTCCTGATAGTCTGTGCTCAACTCTGCAAGCTCAGCTTCCCACTCTTCTATGGTGCGGAACTCTACAGGGAACTCTTTGAACGAGAGATTGTTCTGCATACACATCGCAGCAACAAACGCAACCGCATCCTGGATGCGATCCAAACCTGACACTATGTAGTCAGCGCCACCTTTCATCTTCCAATAAGCATTACCACTGCTGAACTTACCGTCCTCACAGTGTGCGCCGTAGTTTTCTAAACATTGTGTTGAGATTACGAATTGCATAGTGTTGCCCTCTTTGCTAATTTATATATACAGTATACGATCTAATCGTGCAGTTGTCAACCCCTAATTTAAAAGAAAAAGTCCGACTAGCGAGGGCACACTAGCCGGACTCAAGTTCGGAAGCGTTGCGTGAGGGCTTGCAATCACTTCCTTAGTGTAGCTCTTGGATGAGGGCGGTCCTTGAGCTACAGTATACTGATCAACGGAGCATCATGCTCGACGCATCACAGTATTCTCAGCCATTGCTTCCCACTTGGTGGGGAATGCTTTGGCTAAGTCTGCCACCTTTAGTACTGTGCGCAAGCTCAGTTCCCGTAGGCGATTCTTATTAATATCAACAAAGTCTACGATGTCTTGTACTGTGTCATCGTCGAACTTGTAATCGTTCAGCATACCATCGTTGGTGATCTGCTGTATACGTAGCATCTTCTCTCTGTCCGTGTCAATGGTTAGATCAATGTAGTGGCAACGGCTTTCAAGTGCCATCAAGTGTTCTTTGATCTTGCCTTTGGCTTTGTCGAACTTCAAGTTAGTGATAAAGATAGCTGAGCCTTTGAACTCGAAGCTGTCCGGCACACCTTCATTGCGCAGTTTGAAGCTATCAGTGTTCCAGCAAATGCGTCTGTTCTTCTTTGAGTCCAGTGCCGCTTTGAGGATGTTCAGGCTAAGCTCATCGCTGAAGATTGAGTCACAGTCATCAAACACGATAACGTTGTCTTTGTCTGCCATCTTGTACAGCTTCACATAGAGTCCAATAGCACTCATAGCACCTTTGACAACTTCGTACTTGGCTGGACGATCACCTAGTGTAGCAATCAAGTCATGCTTGCCTAGTACTTTCTCAACACCGTGTGACTTACCAACACCTGGAGGTCCTGATACGATCATTGCACGTACATCACCTTTCTTAGTTGCCTTGGTCATGTCCTCGAGCATTTCGAAACGTTCACGCAGTCTTTCGATAGTCTCCTCATCTGTTTCTTTACGTACTGTGGTGGCTACGGACTCGCCTACTAGTTCGTAAGCATCATCGCCTGCACATTTGATCTTGATATTGCGGTCCGGAAATCCTGCGACTGCACAACCATCGACCGTAACGTAGCCACCACTTGCACCAACCTTGAACTCTTCTACTAGTGGAAACACCATACCTGATAGGTCCACGTCTTTGCCTCTGATCTTGTAAGATCCGTCTGTAATTTTAATATTTGTCATAGCGCCCTCTACGTTTGTTTTTGTATTGTTCTTATATTGTAACATCATTGTACGCATTGTCAACCCCTAAGATACTAATATTACAACAACGGCAATCACTGTTGCCCAAATGATTATTGTGCTTACCACGCTCCAAACACTAGCTGCAACTTGATCACTGAGTGCGACTTCTGTGTTACAGGCATCACACTTGTCACTGAAGAACTCTTTGTTTGCCTGGAAGCAGTATGGACACAAGCTCATGACAGGAACCATACAACGAACGCACCAATTACAATCCAAGGTGCTAGTTGCCATCCAATTCGAATAGCGCCGATTAATACCGCGCCAATGATTCCTAACATTAGTCCTGCTACAATCAGCACCGACATAATGTCCCACATGCTTGTTAATTGATCCATATCGCCCTCTCTTTGTTTCTAATTATATATACACTATAGCACCTAAATGCTATAGTGTCAACCCCTAATTTGCAGGAACTTCATCTTCCTCTTCTTCATACTGTGCCAGCTGTTCGTCTAGTGCGAAATGCTCTACTAGGTATTCAGGGATGTTGTCTTTGATGTTATCGCTAGTGAATTCACCATACTCATAGTAGTCATCGCCACCTTCTGAGTCCCAACAACCTACAAAGGCCATACCACCTTCTTCGTATAAGAGTTCAATGTAACATGAGTCCCAATCATCTGCCAACTTCTGGAAAGCATCAACGGGTGGACCCCATGCTGAGTCAAACCAACCAGTGATCTCAGCTGTGCCGTCACCGTGGTCCGTATACTCGAGTCCTTCTGTTGAGATGTCCCACTTGGTCCCCCAAGCCTCTACGGCTGTGCCATAGTCCCATTCACCTATCGGAGCAATAGCCTCCAACAAGCCTTCCTTGTCTGATTCGATGATCTCTTTGAGAGCTACGAGTGTGGACGCATCACCTTTGATGGTCAATGAATTGCTGCACCAATTAGGCATTACGCATACTCCTCTTCTGTGCTAGTTGGATATTCGTTACAATGTAACATATCTTCTACATCGTCCTGCGACATATACTTGAGACAAGCCACCAGCATATCTTTTGCTGAGTAGTCCATGTCTTCGACTAATTCAATTGCGAAATCTCTGTAATCCATTTTAAGATGCCCTCTTATTTGTTTAACTTACTCTTACACTATAGCACCGAAATGCTATAGTGTCAACCATTATCTTGAATTAATTTTGGCTTGCTTTGATGCGAGCTTCCATAGCTGCTAGTTCGATTGGCACTACAGTTGACAGCAAGTCAAAGATTGGATAGCCTGCTTCATCTGTTGCACCGTGATCGTTAACCAACCACTCCTTGCCGTTCCATAGGTAAGCGTACTCCTCCATGTCAGCGATCCAACTTGGGATGTCATCATACTCTTGGATTGATAGCTGCTCGCCTCTATCACGTGAGTAAAACAATGTCCACTCGTCCATTTGTGTTGAACGATCATCAAAGTCTTGTTGCTCACCAATTACTTCGCCTAAGCTGCTGATTGAACCTAGTGCAACCAACGCTTCAATCTTGCTGATGTCTGCGTAGTTCTCTAATAGGATGCGACCGTTGTTAGCCACATAGCCATCCCAGTGACAGTATACTGAAACAATCTTGCCGTCTTGTGTCTTCATTGCGATGTTTGAACGTGTTGCCATTTTGTTTGCCCTCTAGCTTTGTTTAACTTACTCTTATAATATAGCACCGAAGTGCTCAGTTGTCAACCCCTAATTTGCAGAAACTTGATATCCATACTGCCAATGTCCGTTGTCTAGATCAAACACACAACGATCCTTGTCTGCGTAAAAGATCTTCTCCATGCCGATGCCGCCGTCTTTGCGACCTTCTTCAACCATTTCGATTCCAATCACCTTTGCCAAACCAAATTTGCTTGAGACCTTAGTTCCGATTTCGATATATTTTGTTTTCATGATGCCCTCATTTCCTAATTGTTATATACAGTATACGATCACTTTCGTTCGATGTCAACCTTTTTCTGCATGAAGTCTGCAATTAGTTGTTGGTCAGCTTGACTGAAGTCTTTCTGCTTGGTACCATAAGGAGCACCGTACATAGTCAGCAAGTTGCCTACGTGGCTCATGTTGTTGAGTGTGCGCAAGCCATCATCAGTGACTGCCTTCAATCCGTGGATAGCACCGTACTCTTCTGAGTAGTTCATCATGTCACGGCCGATATCAGCTAGACGCTTTTGTTCTTTGGTCGCTTCGAAGTATTGCATAGCCATTAGATAGTCTCCCTCTTAGTATTTGTTGTAAAAGATTTCGCCGACAACACGTCCGGCACAGTTGAGTTGAAGTGTGCTTTGGCTACCATCTGCTCTGCGGATGATTTGCTCTTGACATACTCTGTTACTTGCCCAAGCATTGTCTTGGATGATCACTGTGGTATGATTGTTGTAAGTAGGTTGCGGTGCATGGTATCGCGGCTGAGTTGTATGTCCGTGATTGCCATTCAAGTTCTGCAGGAGCAGTGTACCAAAGATGCCTGTTACAATACCTTGCTCTCTATCGCCCCAGGCGTGTGCCTGTCCTGCGAACATAGTCATGCCGCCTACTAGCGCAATCATTGATAGTGTGCTTGAAGTTCCGTTAACTAAATGTTTCTTGATGTTCATGATATTTTCCTTTGCCCTAATTGTTATATACAGTATACGATCTAATTACGAGTTTGTCAACCCCTAATTTAATCTAAATCACAATCCCAGTAAGTGCCGTCGAACTGTGCGTTCAGCGCACCCAGTGGATAGTCTTCGTGTTCGAACAGGATGTAAGGCTTACCAGTGTAGGTTTCGATGCCTTGTGTTACAATGTTGACTTCGTCCAGTTTCAAGTAACGTGCTTCACCAGTTCCGTAGCCTCTGTTGTGTACCTTAATCATTTGCAAAGCCCTCTTGCGTTGTTTCTAACTATACATACAATATAGCACCAGTCTATGAACTTGTCAACCGAAAAGCTAACAGGAGGAGTACTTTTTTTTGAGGGCACAAAGAACATTTCCTCTACTCCTGTTATACTTGGTACCCACGGTCGGACTCGAACCGACACGCCTTGAAGGCCACAGATTTTAAGTCTGTTATGTCTACCATTCCATCACGCGGGCATTGTTGGCCTTCACTACAGGATTCGAACCTGTGACCTACTGCTTAGAAGGCAGTTGCTCTATCCAGCTGAGCTAAGTGAAGATGGTGGGCGCACCAGGACTCGAACCTGGAACCACTCCGTTATGAGCGGAGGGCTCTAACCAATTGAGCTATGCGCCCGTAACTCTAAAATAATTCTGCTTGCCTCTCCATATCCTTTTCCATAAGGTATGCTCGTTCTTTGTAGTCCTTGAGCATGTTCTCCATAGCAGTATGGAACATTGGTGTGTCAGCCATTGCTTCTAGCTGTTCCAAGTCTTCGATGAATTCTAAGATATCAGTCATTCTAGTTCCCCATCACGTGAATAAGTTTCCACCAAGTTAAATCTGGACCTTGTCCAAAGTCCATCCAGCCAATTGCAAATACAATCAACAATCCGTATCCGATAAATTCACTTACAAGTTCTTTCTTTGTCATCTAACTGCCCTCTTTGTTTCTAACTGTTATATACACTATAACATCTATTTGTACTTTGTCAACCGAAATTGTTCTTTTAAATCACAAATATTGTTTGACACATATTGTTCGAACGTGTAAGGTTGTTGCTGACCGTAACTGAAATACTCGTCACGGTTAGCATAATATTGATTGGTTACAAACGCTCTGAACCATGCTCGCTTGTGCGGCTTGCTCTTCATCCTACATGCACCAATATGATTCTGATCTAGGTGACATGTAGCCCGGAGTGTTCACACTCTCTGTGATTGGCTTTTCCTTAGCCTGATCCATGATACTATATACAGTCCGACTCTTCTCGATGTTCTTGTGGAAGTAGCCTGCTTCTGCTATACCATAACGGAACTGAGGATTGTTATCCTGACACTCAGCTGAACCAGGATAGTTTAGATCTTCATCCCACCATTTGGTCCAACGTGTTAGAGCAGCTTTCGCCGCTGCCATAGTCTTATAGCTCTTGCGGTGATCTGGACGAACCTCACGGCGTACCGTATAAGGTCCCATAATAAAAGTACTTGATTTTTCGTAAATGTAAAACATTGATAGCCCTCTTTGTTTCTAATTATATATACAGTATAGCACCTAGATGCTATGTTGTCAACCCCTAAGTTAAGAAATCTGCCTTTAATATTTCCAGCATGCGAACAGCTTCATTGCGAGCTTCGTCAATTGCTGAATCAATCATATCGTTTACTTGACCGTCGCCGTCATTTGCTAACCATGTACCAGGTGACTCGCTTACAACCGAACCCAAGTAGCTCTCTCCCATTACCTTGTCATCATACTTGGCTTGCACACGACAGATCATGTGTTGCCAAAAGCCGCTCTCCAAGTTCTCGATCAACTCTGGATAGTAGTCAGCATCCGTATCGAATAGGAGATCCAGCTGCGTGTCGTCTGGTGCGAACGCAATCTCTACCTTGAACTGATCCACGCTGCGTGTTTCTTGTATGTGATAGTTTGAATTGTTTTCAAAAAATGTGTGCGCCATTACACCGCCTCCTCTGCTACCCAGCTTTCGCTTTCTTCAACTTCGCGTCCTTCTGCGAACAACATCAACTCTACGGCCAACTGACGTGCCTGATGCTTTGTCAAGCTCAAGTGGTTGAAGAAGTCTGATGCTCCAGGACCTTCACCTTTGGGTTTGCGTTGAGTGACCTGCAAGCAAGTCATTCGATCCTTGCCGCCCCAGAAGCGAGTCTGAGTCAATTCGTTCTGCGCTTGGCAGTCTGGAACGTTTCTTAAATCTGTTGACATTTGGATTGCCCTCCTAATTTCTAACTATACATACACTATAGCACCGAAATGCTATAGTGTCAACCTTTTTCTGCCTATGCCTCCAAACTTTTTAGCATGCTTGCAGTCACCTTCCAGCGACCCTGGCTTGGTGAGTCAACTATGATAGTCTTTGGATTAACCTTTTGCACAGTTCCAATCACTGTACGGTTGCCACGTCCTGTAAACTTCACAGCGTCACCTACGCTAAATGTGCGAGCTGATGTCTTAGCTAAGAATGTGCGTTGAAGTTTGATTGCTTCAACTACTTGATCTACTTCGCTTGCGTTCATGTTGTGGATTGCTGTGATAGCTGTTTGTACGTTATTCATTTTGTAAGCCCTCTTAATTTGTTAATGTATATACAGTATATGATCTAACTGTGTGTTTGTCAACCCCTAAGATTAATATTCACGTTTCTTTTTGAGGTACCACTGTTCTACTACAGCTTCACCCCAATCGTTTTCATCAACCACTACATAGGCTACAGTCTTCTTGACCCAAGCATAACGGTAGCCGCTGTCGTTAATCTGTCCGCCACCTACCCAAACCTTGTGTGGCCATTCTTCCATAATAGGATCATCATTGACGGAGTACTCGAACACATTGCCTGCGCTCTTCTCAGTGAACACGCCTATTGGATCTTTGGTGTAAGTGTAGTAAGCCATGGAGCCCTCCGTTTGCCTAACTGTTATATACAGTATACGATCTAACTGTAGGTTTGTCAACCCCTAATTTATATTTTTTTAGAGGCCTCGTACAGCGGGGCCTGTCGCCTCTGCGTTGTGTGTTACACTAGCACATTGCTGCGCTAGTGTAAAGTGTTTTTATTAGCTATGCTAATGCTTCAAATGCTTCGTCTATTATATTATGCGCACTTGCGTCACTTGCAAAGCCTTCCTCCTCTGCAAAGTCTATGCTGCTGCTACACATAATAGTGTCTGTGCTTACATTAACGTTGTTTGCTGTAAACAGTGCTGCAAGTTGTGTTGCTGTGTATGCAGCGCCTACTACTACATTGTTTACAGTTACAACAATTGCTGCGTCTGCTGCATTTAAAAATACGTAGTTGTTTGTTGTGTTTTGCATATTATAGCCCTCTATGCTGTTTTGTTTAACTTATACATACACTATAGCACAAGTATACGTACTTGTAAAGAGAAAAATATCCAATGTTTTCAAACACTTAGCAAATTAATTGCTAAGTGCTTGTTTTTGCTACAGTTTTAATCTATAGTGTGCATTGCTACAAAAGCGTCATTTTTAAATGTTAGCAAGCACAAGCGTCCTGTATAAAACTTGTTGTACATTTGTGCAGTAAAGTGTATTTCGTCTCCGTCTGCACAGCGTGTTTTGTTGCTGTAGTTAAAGTTTTTGTAAATGCTGTTACAACTATTTTTTGTACTTTCCTGCATTACAAATTCATTTGTGTTTTGCATTAACTTTGCAGTTAAATTGTTAACACGTTTGTTTAAACTTACTTTTGTTGTTTGCATATGTAGCCCTCGTTTTGTTATTGTATAAGTTAATATAGCACACAAATAACAATTATGCAAATGCTATTATTGCATAACTGTTATGTGTTTTTTGCAAAACGTTAGTTACTTAAATATGTATAATTGTTTAAGTTAACTTTTTGCATTGCTGTGTTAGCAACAACTTGCGTATACAAGCTGCTTTCGTCATAATATGTTATATTGTTTGCAAACACTTGCATAATACTTTGCAAGCTAACATATTCGTTGCATTCATTTTGTGCGTACAACATTTGCAATTGTGCAAAAATATTTGCACTGTTAATAAAGTAATTTGCACTTGTGCAGTCTGCTTCCATAACTTGCAAGTTGTTAAAGCAATTTTCTATAATTGCGTATAGCGTTTGCATGTGTACGCTTTCAACTTTGTTGTTTGTTTTTACTGTTAGTGTTTTTAACTGTTGCATATTGCGCCCTCGTTTTTGTTATTGTATAGTTACACTATAGCACAACTTGTGCTATAATGCAACCTTTTTTTTATTAATTTAAAATTATTTTTTGTAGTGTTTGCGCAAGTGCATGCGGAAAACGTTTTGCGTTTTGCATGTATGTTTGCGGAAGTTGTTTGTAAGCTGCTAGTTGTGCAGCATTGCAGTTGCGTATTACACGCAGTACATTATTGCTGTGTACACTTTTACTTTTTTGTTTGTTGCTGTGTACAAATATTGTATTGCTAGTTGTGCAATAAGTTGCAGTAATATTTTGTGCTAGTGCTTTTTTACTTAACATACGTGTGCCCTCGTTGTTTGTTATTGTATTATTAATATAGCACACGTTTGCAAATAATGCAAGCAAAAAATGCAAAAAAAAACATAACGTTTTCAAACACTTAACATCTTTTTTGCTAAGTGTTTGTTTTTACTATGTTCTTTTGTTCTTCTGTCTTTTTGTATTTTTAAACAGTTAACATGTTAACAATCCAAGTCACGCAACTGTGTGTGTTGTGTATACTAGCAAGCGTCACAACACACACAACAGCAACTATACTATACAATAACAAAGTGTATAGTTGCTGTTGTTGCTGTGCTGTTAAGCGTCCTCTAACACTAAGTTGTGTGCGTTTAGCATTTCCTCTGCTATTGCATTAGCGTCATAACTTGCACGCCCCACATCCTGCATACCCCATTCACTTCCGCATACGTCCTCTGCTGCTTCCGCACTAAAGCCCGCAGCTAGTAGTATGTTTGTAAGCGTTGTATCAAATGCATGTTCCCAGTAAAACTGTTGCATTGTTTGTGTTACGTTGTCCTCCGCATTGTTGTTACGCATTAGCAACATAGTGTTTTCCGTATAGCCCTCCTCATCACTGTCTTCATATTTCCAATTTACAGCTAAGTCCCCCATACAGTCTGTGTCTGTATACATTGTAATGCTTTCCACAACATGCCCGTTTACGCTGTAGTTACTGTTTGCTAAGTCTATATATAGTTGTACGCTGTTTTCGTCTGCGTTAAAGTTAGTTACAGTTTTAATTTTTGTGTTGTTTAAGTTTTGCATGTGTTACCCTCCAAATGCAAGTTAAAGCGTTAGTGCTTATTATGTTTATACTATAGCACACATAAACGCAGCTGTCAAGTGTTTTTTTAATTTATTTTAAATTAATGCATACACTAGCAGCGGGGCCTGTGCGCTGTGCGCACTAGTACCCCCAGTTGTTGTCTACCCCACAGTATACACTTCTATACGTGCATTCTCGTCCAGTTCATATACATCCATGCGCTCTTCGTACTCAGCATTAATGTCCGCTAGTGCAGCTACTGCCGCTTCGTGTGTTGCATACACAGCATAGTTGCTCCATTCGTACTCGTTGTCGCCTGCGCCTTGTAGTTGTAGTATGTTTACGTTTTGCATAGCTTGCCCTCTCGCTTTGTTATTGTTAACGTGTACATACACTATAGCATACGTACACGCAGTTGTCAAGTGTTTTTTTAGCTGTCGTACTTAACGCCTACTAAACGCAAATAGCGTCCTCCAAATGTAGTATGCACTTTGTCACATCCTACTAGCAGCTTTAACCATTTACAGTCACCTTCTGTAAACTTGTCTCCTAGTATTCCAAAGCACAAGTTGCGTTTAGTTGCATCCTTAGCATTGTCTTTCCAAACTACATTAGTCCAACTGTTCCAAAAACTAGCATTCTTTTCTGCTAGTACAGTTGCTACTAGTTTACGTGCTTGTAGTGTGTTTAGTGTGTTTACGTTTTGCATATTTTGCCCTCATGCTTTGTTATTGTTAACGTGTACATACACTATAGCATATGTACACGCAGTTGTCAACCTTTTTTTTATTTTATTTTACATACGCAAGTCTGCATCCGCTCCGTCGTAATCGTGTGCGTCTGTTTGCTTAAAGTAAAATTCTAGTATGTTGTGCTTTTTACAGTAATCAAAAAAGTG
>VMHT01187578.1_pt1 | contig 11481 bp, 21 predicted proteins | sample 4693611 | NCBI WGS metagenome assembly VMHT01 (sample SAMN12280063, study PRJNA550983) | marine metagenome | isolation source: seawater sampled from same location over 5 years 0.02-0.2 micron viral filtrate | place: USA: collected off the coast of southern California halfway between the port... ... | reverse complement strand
TGTAACCGCCTTTAGGGTCTTTCATTAGTTTGTAGCTTTTACCAGACTTCATCCAATGATAACCTTTTGGTGCATCTACTTTCATGTTTAGTTAGGTTTTTGATTTTCCATTGATGCCATTACAGCAGGTCCACCGTCATTCAATCCATATCTCATCATCTTACCTTTTTTCATAGGTGTTCTACCGTACATCATTTTTTTTCTTTTCTTTTCCATTGGTTTGTGTCCAGCCATTATTTTTCTCCTTTGTTTTCTTCGTATTTGAATTTCATAGTGTTGTAACCTACCATTTCTTTACACATCTCTTCTTTTGAATGAATAGAATCGTAATAAGAAATGTTACCACTAGGCTTTGGATTACCTTGTAAGTTTTGTTCGTTGTGTTTCATAATCTCTCCTTAAAAAAAGGAGGAGTCCGAAGACTCCCCCAGTTTTATTAGTCTACTGTGTAGAAAGCTGATACTAAAGCTTCAGGTCTTAAAACCTTAGCTCCGTATACATGCAATCCTCTTACGATATCACCGAAAGAACTAGGGTCTCTTAAGACCTCAGTTGAGATGATAGTTTGAGCAGTTGCAGTAGAAGAAATGTGACCAGCCATAATTTTGCCAGTAGCTGTACTAGCAGCAGCAACATTATTAGATTTGTACATGTCAAATCCTCTTAGTTTACCACTAGACACAAGACCATTTCTTATAGAGCCTTGACCTGCGTTAAAGTCTACGCTTAAAAGCTTAGAACCAGATTGTGCAAGTTCATTGTAGAATGAAGGCGGTGCAACGAACCATCTTCCTTCTTCAGGTATGCTTTGCTCATCTAGTAGCTTAGCCATGAATGACATCACGTCTAATGGGTCAGTTCCAGTACCATCAGAACCTGTAAGGTCGATAGCGTTAGAACCACCTTGATGCTGACCCATAGTTTGAGTAGCAGCAGATGCATCAGCACCTAGAACGTGGTCAGGTGAAGATGTAGAAACTCCAGAGAACATAGTTGCAATTACAGCAGCATCATATGAATCTCTCAATGCATATGCAGCAGATGAAGTAGCAACTTCTTTGAAGTTAACGTGTGACATATTAGTTTCAATATCATCTACGATGAATTTGAAAGCCTTTGCACTATCTACAACCAAAGATATCTCTTGGTCGGTTAACTTTGTTTGCGTAGTGTCAGAACCTCTTGTGTAATCAGAAACTGAAATAACAGGTTCTTTAATAATCCTAACTGAGTCTCCGAAAGCAGAAATCTCACCGGCATAGTCGGTGTTAGTAATAGCTTCAACTACCGAGGCTTTTCTGAAAAAGTTTAATACCTTTTTCGAGTAAATCTTAGGTAGGAAAAAACTATTAGTTTGTCCACTTACGGAGTTTGCAAAGTTAGCATCAGTATCAGTACTTGGTTCAAAAAATTGAGCCATGATAATACTCCTTTGTGTTTATAGTTTATTTAACGATTCTGCCTTGTTGCATAGCTTCGCTGATTTCACTTTCGTATTTATCAAACTCATCTATGCTCATAGCAGCAATCTCCTTTTCCGACCAAATCTTTTCTGATTTAGGTTCTACAGCAGTTGTTTTTGTAGATACCATATCAGCAGCCGATTTAGTCTTAGAAGATGACTTAGTTATCTTCTCAGGAACATCAATTCCCAAATCACGTTTAAATAAATCAATAGCTCTACTGGCTAGGTCGGCATCGTCAGCGTTATCATATATCCAGCCTTGGATAGATGAAGGCTGTTCTTTTGCCCATTTGTGAAAATCATCACTGTTTCTAATATCATCAAAATCAGGATGTCTTTCTCTTAACCTTTTTTCAGCTTCTTGTTGAGATATTTCTTGCTCTCTTTCTTGGAGTTTACTAAGACGTTCTTCTAGAACTTTTGCCTTAGATTCGCTTTGCATGTGAGCAACTGTCTCTACAACTTCAAAAACATCAGGATAACTTTTTTTAAACTCTTCAAGTTCTTCTGGAGTTTTCGGAGCTCTATATTCAGGCACTGCCTGTTTAATTAACTCTTCTTCTCTCTGTTTAAACTCATTGAGTTTGCTATCATAATGTCTTTTCAAGTCATCGTAGCGTTTCTTATAGTCTGGTTTTTTATAAGGTTCATCCTTAGGTGCATCCAAACTATTAACTTCTACGTTGCCTTCTTGCTCTGCTTCGTTAACATCGCTTGATTTGAATAATTTATTCTTCTCAGACGGGTCTTCAAAGTAAAGCTGTTCAGCCGATTGAAAAGGTTTATCCTCTCCAGTATGCCAAGATTTTTGTAAATTATAAGGATTTGGCTGTCCTTCTTTTAAGACTTCTTCAGTCATTTTCTTACCTCCTACTCAGGGCTTCGTTTAACAAGGTAGCTGCGGTGTGCACTTGCAGGGCTTGTCTTGTAAAGGTAGCCTTTCAAAGTTGATTTAATGTAAAGTGCCGATTACTCGGGTAGCTTTACTCCTATTGCATTCTTGGGTTAGTACCTCTCATGTCTTGGATGGTTTTTTCGTCTTGCATGACTTCTTCCTCATCCTCAACTTGAGTTGGGTCAGAGAATCTACGAGTTGTAGTCGTAGTCTCACTTAGTACTCCCCCTTCCTGCATTCCTTGTCTTTCGTCTGCAGCAGCTTCAGCTTCTTTCATCATAGACATTAATTTATCTACTCCGATTTGCTCTGTAGCTTTTGCAGTAAAGACAAACTCTCCATCCGATAACCTTGCAGGTATCGAATCAGAAACCTCTGTGCCCGGTCCTTCTACTGGACCTGAGCCTGTAAACTCTGAAGCAACTTCAATAACTTTATCAAATATTTCGCTAAGTTCATCGTTGTTTCTTAACTGGTCTACTAAAAAATCTTCTTCTTGTGGTGTTAGAGCTTCATTAATTATGAAGTCTAAATAGTCCTCTTCCATTTCATCATCAGGAACTTGTTCTTCTTCCATGAGCATTTTTTTCATTTGCTCATCCATTTCTTGTGGCATCTCTTGTGGCATTTCTTGTGGCATTTCTTCCATCATCATCATCATGCCGCCTTCTTGCATTTCTTCTCTTTCTTCTTTATTTTCTTCTCTAAGCATTTTGAAATCTTCAGCACTAATATCACCATCTTTATTAGCATCAAGTTTAGTTTGACCACCTGTTAGCATAGCCATTCTATCTGGGTCATCTCTTAACATACTTTTCATATTATTCCTCTATCCTAGTTAGTGCTTCTTTAACCTTCTCCGGCAGCTCCTCCAACATTCCCAGAGAAGTTATCCTCCCCTGCAACCGGAACATTTCCGATTCCGATGTTGCCACCGCCAGTGCCTGTAACTCCAAGTTCTTGCGGTCCTTGAGGTACTCCTTGAAGTCCTCCCATTGGGGGCTGTTGACTATCGGGTTCAGTCTCTTCGCCTGTTGTTTGTCCAGCATTCTGCATTCCTATTATCTGTGCCATGATAGCTGCTTCTTCAGGGTCATTTAATATTTCCTCTGGGTCTAAGTCTAAGCTATAGGCAAGTTCACTAACCAATTTAGATATTTTAACAAATGGTGCGATAGCTGGACTTTGTGCAGTTTGTAAGAACATAGTAAGTCTTTGACTTCTAACTTCTTTCTGCATCAAGCTATTCGTACCAGTAGCTTTAACTTCTAAATCACCAGCCACATCAATGCTACCTTCAAAGAACTGCATGTTCCATTGGAAGTAAGATTCACCTAGTGGCTTTAATAAAAAGTCATCAAGATTCTTAACGACTGTTTTAATATTTAAACTTGAAGCTCCTAGTAACATAGACATACCTGATGCAGTTCTCGTCATACTTTGTACACCGGTTTGTCCGTGAGAGTAGCTAGGAATACCTGTTTGTTCATCCGCTAACTGCCTAAATCTATCAAACATCATCATGTTTTCAGGTGCAGTGTTTGGAAACTTCAATCCGTAAATAGATTGACCGGGCATTCCTGCTTGTCTCCTAAATATCTTGCCGGGATATATTTCCATATTCTGTCCACCGACAAGAGCAGACTCATCAACATCAAATACTAATGAACCTGCTAAGGCTAGATTATCAATAGCCATTCTTGCATGACCGTTCATAATCTGTTGAGAATCATCCATATTCTCTGCTACTCCTATACCAAAGAAATTATAAGGGTTTCTTTCGTATGGAAAAGCATTGTAAGGTATTCTGTATGGAGTAAATGGATTAATTACTGCTCTTAGTAATTTATCACCACATATCCATGCATTGATTTGTACCTCATCTAAATCATCAATGCTATCATCTAAATCCATACCCACTTCACGAGCATATTCAGCATCCATGATTCCCCAGTATTCTAAGACTTCAAAGTTAGAAGAGTAATCCTCTATCTGTGCATCATCTTTTAACTGATATTCAAAATCTTTTTCTTCGTAATTAGCACCCATACGGATACATTCACGAATAGCATCTTTATCAAAGTAAGGCATATTTCTTAGTTGCCTTAATTGACTTTTGTTCATTTTATGACGATGAACTACGTATTCACATTCCTCTATACTTGTACCTGCAGGGTCTGGGTAAAAATCCCAACAACTAACAAACTCTATTCTAGGAACTCTAACATCTAATGGTGAATATTCTCTTTCACCTTCTTCATTCATTGACCAGTTATTTAATCTTTTATTAAAATTAAATGGACCTTTAACAATACCTGTTCCTAATAGTGCAGACTCTAGTAATGCACTTCTTATCTCTGATGACCCATTAGATTCTTCTATTTGGTCATGGATAAGTTTTTCCATTCTTCTCGCAGACTTTTGTGCTGGAGATAATTCTAAGTTTTGTGGAATAGGACTTAAACCTTCTTTTAACCCTAATTGTTCTGCTTGTTCTTCTAAGCTATCTTCAAACATGCCTGTGCCTAAAGTAGCTCCTGCTTTTAATACTTTACCATCACCCTCAAAACCAACATCATAAATACTTTCTACTGGTTCATCTTCTAATCTATTGCCTATATTATCAGGCATGGTTGTTTCTAAACCGGGATTAGGATTCTGGGTATCTAAGTATGCGTGTTCTTTTTCGCCTTCTGGGATTTTAGTTTCTGCTATGCCTATTGGAAATTTACCGGTACCAAAGATAACATCTACTAATTGTCCAAAAGCTGCTAGAACTTTTGTCTTAGTTATCTTAACAAATATTCTAGACTTTTCTGATTCTCTAAACTTTATGGATTTTGCATACAAACCACGATAGTTTTCGTATGCTCTAAGCCAACGTCTTTCATCTGAGTCTCTAGCTGTTTCAGCTTGAGCAAAACGTGATTGAACAATACCAACTAAATTAATACGTTGGTCATCTTCAAGATTTAAAGTTTTACCTGCTTCACCTTCTACTTCTTCGTAGATGTTATCAGCACTTAAAAATGTATTGTCGTTTTCTGCCATTAATACCCAAATGTTTCGTCAGATGGTTGGTACATCCTTGTTTTAATCTGCAGCATCCTGTCATATGGATGGTCTAATTTAGGTCTACTCATAATCATGTAACGCAATGCATCGTAAGCATGGTCAGATGAATGAGTATCCACATCCTCAGGATTACTCTTCGATAAAGGCAGACTTTGTAATTCTTTTATTAAATTCGTACATGTACTTAATATTTGCAATCTAGGTCTACCGGTACTTCTATCTTGTCGCAAATGTTCGTGTATTTGAATCTTACCAGCTAATCTATTTTTGTCTGCTCGTCTTAACTTGTGTCCTTTTTGGATAAGTATTTCACCTATCGTTGGACCAGTATAACCAGTTCTAGACCATGCTGCTGTATCTAATACACCACCTATTGACTTAACTTCACTCATTTCTAAGTCTGTTATCTTATCACCGAGAGCTTCCCCTGTAAGACCTTTTTCGTATAACTCTCTATATATGATGATGGTCTTGTCTTCGGGGTCAATCGCAGCCCATAAGCAACAACTCTCAGAAGCGTATCCGTAGTCAATGCCTTTTAATCTTTCCCACCATGTAGGTATTTCAAAAGGTGTTATAACATGGATGTCGGGTTCAAATTCTGCAAACGCTGCACCTTCACTTATATTCCAATTACCCTCAAGTAACTGCTTACGCTGTACTGGAGGTAAAGAAAGTAACATGCGTTCATACTCGCCATCCTCTGCAAGAAACGGGTTATCCTGTAATCTTGCTGGAATAAACTTCCTTGTTAAACCGTCTGTACCAACGAAAGTTTTATTTTCATCAGACGGGTCAACGTATCTCTTTTTAACCCATTGTGCTCCAACTCCTCCGGGGTTTGCTGTACATCGCAAAAATGTTGGTAGCTCTGGGTCTGTTGTTCTTAACCTAGATGCTAGATAATTCCAACCAAACTCTGTTGGTAAATGCGTAATCTCATCAAAACCAATCCAACTATATGCTTGACCTTGATAACGATATACGTCTGCATCTCTTTCTAAAAATCCAAACTCTATCTTAGCTCCGCTAGGGAATTGCCATAGCTTCTCTACTTCTTTGAACTTAGCACCCTTAAATGCTTTTGGGTACAGTTCACGAGATTTATCTATAAGCTCCCTAAGCTCTGGCATTGACCTTCTTAGTATTAATGCTCTATGAGCACCAATGTGGCAATACCTTAGTGGGTCAATAACCATTGCAAAGCTCTTTCCCCCACCTGCTGCACCACCGTATAAAACATCTTTTTCGGATGCAGCTAAGAAATCTGTTTGTGGTCCATCATTAGGCATAAATGCCACATGCGAACCAGTATCATCTAAATGCTTTTGTATTTCTTCTGGAAGAGCTTTAGTATCTTCCTTTGATAAAACATTAGATGTTAAAGCTTTTTCTTCAGCTTCAGTTTCTCTTTTTATCTTAGCTAAATGTCTCGTTAGCTTTTTAACTTTCTTATTTTTACTTACTAATTGCTTTTGAGCTTTTATAGCAAGTTGTACATCAGAAAGTTCTGAGTTCTTTGGTCTACCACCTTTCTTACGTGGTTTACCTTCTTTATTAAGTATATAGCTCCCGTCTGGGTTTGTCAAGTACTTTTCAGGATTTTTTTCCCAGTCTTCCATACTTCTTATCTACGTATTTTTTTAAACCCATCTTAGACATAGACCTACCGGTTTCTGCTTCTAACCAATCAACACCTACACCTAAACTAATCTCACCTAAATAAACTGATTCAGCTACTTCTTTTAGCACTGATATTTCTTGTGGGATAGCTTTTAAATAACCATCTATTAGTCCATCATCTTCATAGCCAAAAGGCACTGTAGATGAGGTACGTCTTTTGTAATCGTCCGGAACTAACTTCATATCCTTAACTGGTCTTTCTGTACTTTCTTGTTTTTTTAGCAATTCGTTTTGGTTGTTTAGAGAACTGTTTACCTTTCTTGGTATCGGCTCTTTTCTTTCTCGTTGATGCTGCATACTCTTGTGGCGATAAGGCTTTGATAGCTTTTTCAGGTAAATAGCGTTCCCCAGTTTCTGAGGATTTTTTACCACTCTTAGTTCTCCACTTTTGTTTAGACCAATCCTTTAGACTACGTTGACTTTTTTTTAGTGCCATGTTTTTTCCTTATTGCTTCTTTCCCTCGTTTAGCGATATTTGCTTGTTCTGTTTTGCCTTGTACCTTGGCTCTTTGCTCAAGGACAGTAAGTATTTGAATTTTACGAGCATATGGTTTTTTAATCTTTTTAACTTTTGCAACAGTAGCACGAGCATCAGCAGGTGTTGCATACTTAATGCTAACTGTATCTTTTGGGTTCTCATCAGTATATAAACGTCTACCGCTACCTTTAGGTTTCTTACCTGTGCCTTTCTTAGGGTCTGCCATATTAAGTTGAGCAGTTTTGCTTCGTACTCAGGAAATAAAATTAAGCAGCTTTCTCGTGCTTGATACCTCTATAAATCATTTGCTTGTTAGTTTTAACAGGCTTTTGATTTTTAGGAGCTACCTTTGTACCTCTATAAGTAAACACATTCACCTCCAGTTTGCAATTAAACACAATGTACTTGCGTACATCACCCATTGCGTTCCTTCGATATCTCTATCTACTTCCGGCTCTTACGAGCTGAACGAAAATCTATTGATTATGACACTCTAATTGTTGTTGTCGTATACGTTCTTGTACCTCTTCAAAGTCTACTTGTTGTTCTGTAGGTCGAGCCATTATTTATAGCCACCACCTTTCTTTTTATACTCCGATGCTAATAGCTGGGCTTTTCGAGCTGACCATTGCCCGGGTTTACCCCCTTTGGAACCAGCTTTAATCTTCTCAAAAAGCCTCTTACGCATAGTAGGCTTCGTATAGTTTCCAGCCTCATTAACTCGAGATTTACTTTTCTTTTTTGTTGTTGTTTTCTTTCTTGGCATCTTTGCCTCCAAAAATTTTATCCCAGTTATCGCTAAACTGTGTATCTGACACTTGCTTAGCTCTAGCTTTATTACGAGCCATCCTATTGCGTTTGGCTGCTGATTTTACTCCAAAATGTCCTGCGTGTGGCATTAGTAAACTATGTTAGCAAATAAAAACACACAAACAATAAGCAAACTAACTGTTAACATATTGTTAAATTGTTTCTTCTTGGGTACTAACTTTAACTTTTTTAAATCGCTATAGTATCGCATTACCATTTTACCTTATCTGCCCACCATGCTGCTGACATCTTGCCTTTAGCAATATTCTTAGCATGACGAGCTTTGAAAGACTTACGCTTGGCTTTCATTCTAGCAGACTCACCTTTCTTAGGTGGACCTGCTGTACCATCTAATGTACCTACCTTTTTACCCTGCTGACCAAATCTAATTGTTTTAATCTTGTCACCTTCTTTAGCAACAACAACATGCGACTTAGTTGGATGCTTAGGAGTACGCTTAGGTTTATTATAACCACTTACTCCTGCTTTTTCCAGCCTTGAGTCTTTCTTTTTAGTCATTAGTGTAATACCTCAACTGCTTCTTTCTCTTCAACATAGTGCATAACACCACCTTGAGTTACTATTTCAACAAACTCACCAACTAAGATTAGGTTGTTGTATTTAGCAGCTTGTTCAGCTTCTTCCCAATCTGGTGCAAGTATGTTAGGTCCTGCGTATCTTTTACCTTCATCTTCCATCTCAGTTAGAAATATCTTCATATTGGTCCTCGGGCAGGTCTAGTGGTGCTTTATCAGGCATCAAAAAGATACCACTGTTTACTGTATGGTTAACATCTACCTTATCAACTTTAGTAACTCCAACCCTATCAAGTAGTGTTTGAGCTGCTGCAAGTTTATTATTAGCTTGAATAACGGGTTTAGAAGAGTCCATTATCTCAACAAGCTTAAAGGCTGCTCGTGGTGCGGAGTTTGCTAAGACCTCTTGAGTCAACTCAAGTATCTCAGTCTTCAAAGTCTTAACCACATGGTGATAATGACTCTTGTACCCTGCAAGTTCAGCAGCCTTTTTAGCATCACCTTGAGTCTCAACGAGATGCTCTAGAAACGATTGCTGTTTCTCAGTGAGTTCTCTTTTAGAGTCATTGACGACTGTAGGTAGTATTGCCATTATAATAGTATAGTAACAGATACAAGATTTGTCAAGTTATTTAAAAAGTTCTTGACAGAATGCAATCTGGAAGCTATAATAACTTTAGTGCCCCCCCGGGTCAATATATAGATATAGAGACCCACCAAAGCACTGTAAAGTCCCTAAAATAACCTCCCTAAAAACTACCACTAGTCTATAAAGATTAGGGGTACTTTATAGCCCGACAGTAAACTAGTTTTATAAGGGTTGAGGCAGAACTGGTATACCCTGAAAAGTCTATAAAATGTACGAGTATGCTATAGATATATGGGTGGAGGGGGGTGGTCACCTGCGTACCCCATAGCCTTTGGAGTACTCTGTGAGCAACCCCTACAAGACTAACAAGACTTCAGAGACTTTACAGACTCTAAAGACATTGGAAGAAACGAAAAGACTAGAAAGACTTGGAAGAACTCTAAAGTCCTATAAAGAACTAACCAATCTAAAACTAGTTGATGAGATTTACTAGTCTTTGAAGTGTTATGAAGTTAGCATATAACTCTAAAAACTTGGTAGGTCTTGGGAGTACTTGTCTGCTCCAACCATATAGCTAACATACTCGCAGAGCTCGTATATCAAGGTGCTCCTTTGTCGCACATTAATTATTATTGCTAACAATAAAAGTATGCAGTTTAAAGTTATCCACAGGTTATTCAATAGTTAAGCAGTTTAACCTCATGCTTAGGAAGTCTAGGAGTGAACTATTTATTAACTAGAAACTGGTTTTCTCCAACCCTAGTAACAAACTCACAATTTAATGCCTTCTCTAGTAATTCATCTTCATCCAGTTCAAAATTAAAATAAGATGCTTGATTCAACCATAGTTCTTTCTTTGTAAAAACTGTTGTATTTTCTTCTTGTTTTCTTTCCATAACTTCTTTCCTCCTAGTTGTTTGTTAAAAGCTATATAGTCTATTGTCCACATTTCCGGGTCATTGTCTACAACTATCGTAATCGTTATTAGATTAAATTCTTATATATAATTGCTTTTTATATAGCTACACAGTCTAAAAACAATCTAAATATGATTTGAACATGAATACAAAAGATGCTAATGTTATAACCATATTAACAACTAAGGAGTATTAAATGACTAAAGAAACTTTTAACATAATCATTAAATGTGATAGTGAAGAAGATAGAGAAGAAGTTTTGAATATAATTAATGATGGTTTAACGCCTCTTGATATTCAAACTTTATATGAAAGAAAAATTATTAGATATGGAAAAGAATCTAATGTTTACTTTTCAGAAAATGATGAAAGATATCATCACGACAAACCTAGAGAACTAAACTAAGGAGGTTTCATAATGACTTTTACAGAACAAGAAATAAAAACACTACTTAAAGAGTTTTGGCTAGACCCATATACTACTGATAATCAATATGTAGAAATGGAAATATTTGTTAATCAATTATTCTATTCTAAAAATGCTAAATATAAGTATGTCTTAAAAAACTTAAATAAAAGACAACTAGAACAAGAACAACAACTTAGAAAAGAGGAGGTTTAACAATGAATAAAAATCTAAAAGTGTTTATAAAAAATAATTATGGTACTGATTATGTTTACCCTAATTGTGATTTTTCTAGAATGATTACAGACATAACAGGTACTAAAACTTTAACAGACTCCACGATAGCCAGTCTTAAAAATCATGGTTATTCGTTTAAGGTAGTCGCAGAACAACAGGAGATATAATATGACTGAATTAGAGTTTATGGCATTATGTGGAGAACATCTTATTCAACCATCTATTGCATTAGAGAATGAGGCTTTAAAAGAGGCTTTGTTAAAACGTAATGATGAATTGGTTGAGGCAATCTTACAGGAGGATTTTTAAATGACTAAGTTTAAACAAAATAAAATATTAAAGGTAATAGTTACATACTTTGATAAAAACACAGTACAACTAGACCGCCAT
>VMHT01092005.1_pt1 | contig 11485 bp, 23 predicted proteins | sample 4693611 | NCBI WGS metagenome assembly VMHT01 (sample SAMN12280063, study PRJNA550983) | marine metagenome | isolation source: seawater sampled from same location over 5 years 0.02-0.2 micron viral filtrate | place: USA: collected off the coast of southern California halfway between the port... ... | reverse complement strand
GGTGCTCCTGACTTCCATCATTCTGATGCACCTGATGCTGAAGGTCGTTTCCGAGATTTAAGTCCTAAGAAATTAGCTGCATGGTTAATTAAAACTAGAAAGAAAGACTTAAAAAGAATTAGCGGTTCTTTAACTCAGCAAGTAGTATTTAATAGAAAGAGTGATCCTAAGTATGCTGATAAGATGGAAAAGACCAGAATTGAAGTATATAAGCAATTAGGTAGAGATGATTTATTGAATAAAGATGAATCAGTTGTTACAGAATCTAAAGATACTGAAAACGGCTTAGGTAAAGTTTACTTAGCTTTTAGAGAAGACAGCGGACAAAGATGGTGGACATACAAAGGTTTTGCAGGTAATAAGTTTTTTCAACAATTACATGAAAACAATTTAGATGATGTAGAAATTAATCCTGACTATCCTATTTTAACTTATCATACAGATACTGTTAAAAAGTTATTAGATTCAGGAAAGATAAAAGAAGAGAATATTTATAATCACCCAGATCATATTTCAAAATCTGGTTCTAAAGAAGAGTTTCATAAACTTGTTGGAGAAGATGAGAATATACCTAAAACTGTATATTCTAAAAATGATGCTCTAGAAAATTTAACCTTTCCTATAATTGCTAAACCTGCAAGAGGACATAGTGGAGAAGGTATTCAGATTATTGAAAAGCCTGATTTAATGGAAGATGTAGATGAAAAGATATTTGATACTTTTTCAGAATATATTGATAAAGAAGAGGAGCATAGATTTATAAACTTTAAAGGAAAGCCAATATTCTGGATGGAGAGAACGCCTATAAACGAAAAGGCTAAAACTGGTAAGGGTAGTGCTAAAGAAGCTATGGAGTTCGGATATGCTAAAAGAGATATTAAGGATTTACCTAAAGATTATAAAAAAGTATTAGAAAAGTTCTCCAAGATCTATGAAGATTTACCTTATATGTGTTTTGATGTAATGAAAGGTAAAAATGGAAAGGTTTATATTATTGAATCAAATGCTCAACCTGGAGTACCGTTTGACTCTACTATTGAAATTTATAAAAACATCTATGAAGATTTTTATAAAAAACCATTAGATGAGCAAAGTTTAACCAAATTAAATGAATATGCCAAAACTATGATTGAAAAGACCCTCGCAAAAGATGGGGGAAAAAGATTTTCAATTAAATAGTAAAAAAGTTCCTAAAAACTTTTCAGTTCCCAATTAAATTGTTTATATTTAAACTGTATATTATGAAACAATATACTGTAAATCAATTATATGACTCAAGAAATACCTAAAGATTTTTATATTACCTCTGATACATGGTTCGGTAGACCACAAATACTTCAGATAGCCAACAGAAAATTTCAAACTGTAGAAGAAATGGATTCTACATTAATTAAGAATTGGAATAAAAAGGTAAAAAAGAATGATGTAGTATTTCATTTAGGTAATTTTGCATGGGATCCTACTACTGCTCGTAAGGCACTGAAAAAACTTAACGGAAGAATATTCTTCCTAAAAGGTAATTCAGATAAAGCATTAGAAGAAGTAATCTCTGAATTTCCTAAAGCTGAATTTTTCACTGATGCAATTATGGAGTTAACTGACTTTGATGCAGTTATATGCCATTATCCTTTGAGTGTTTGGAACGGTAAAGATTCAGGTACAGTTCATATGCATGGTCATACAGTATTCTCTCATAAAACAAATCTTAAAACAGAAAACCGATTTAATGTTTGTACCGATTTTTGGGGATATACACCTATAAATTATTTAACTTTAAAAGACTTCATAAATGGCTAAAAGAACAAAGAAAACATACAAAGAACTTGCATTAGAATTTAAAAAGACAAGGAGTGAAAAAGTATACAATGAATTGTATGCAAAAATGAGACCAGGATTATGGTCATATGTAAATAATATTGTAAAAGATCCACACGTTGCTGATGATATTGTTTCAACAACTTTAACAACAGTGTATTTAAAGATTGATCAATACAATGAAGATTATCAAATTACTACATGGGCATATCGTATTGCTTATAATGAATGCATAGGCTGGATAAGATATAGAAATAGAAAGGTAAGTATGAATGCATTTACCGATAAAGGAATTGATCCTCCAACATTTATGTTACCTGATGTTGAGGTTGATAATTCAATGCCACCAACTGAAGCAGACCACTGGGAAGCAGAGCATCTTTTAACTGAAAAGGTGAGATTAACTACCGAAGCAATTAAAGCTTTACCTCCAATGTATAAGAGATTTATGGAGGAAAGATTCTTAAATAAGAAGTCATATAACGAAATATTAGACCTAATGAAAAGTCACGAAAAAGGCATTAACTTGCAAACCGTGAAAAACCGCATATTTCGTGGAAGGAAAATAGTCAGAAAACAATTAGAAAGTATGAAAGTCTTCTCCGAAGCTTAAATACATAAAAAACAGATAAAACTATGTACATTACAGATTTATATAATGAAATCAAAATTTGGTATAAGATTAGATCTATTGCCAAGGAAGCAGAAAAGGAATTAACAGAAAAAGGATTCCGTGTTGACTGGGTAGGAAGAATCTATACAGTTATCAATTTACCAGAGGAAGTAGTCTCTGCACCAATTTCACAAGAAGGTTATGTTTTAATGCAATTAAGAAAGCATGATAAATTTTTGATGGATTTAGGTATTGCTGATTATGTTTCTCCAGAGTTTAATCCTATTCCTGATTCAAATGCCTTTCTTTTAGTTTTATCTGCTGATAGAGAATTTTTTAAATTATGGCCATTTGTAAAATCAGTAGCTAAAACCTTAGGACTTGTTCTCTTACTAAGATTAGCTTATGTTCTGTTTACATCTCATGGTGGAAAAATATCTGATTTATGGAACAAGATAATAGAAATCATATTTTAAATGACATTAATCAAATTGAAAATAAATTAAAAGAATTAGAAAAAGAAAAAGAAAACATTCAGGATAGTTGTTCCCATAAAGAATGGACAGTTAATTTTGATGAAGGAAGATCTATTAAAAGATATTGCTCAGAATGCAAGAGGGAGTTAGGTTATGCGACAAAAGAAGAAGAGCAAAATTTTTTAAAGCCGAGAGGCCAACAAAATACATAGGAAAGAGTTTTCTATGTTAGGGGAAATTCCCCGCTTAATTAAATTAATAACAAAAAAAAATTTTAAAAATGAAAAAATTAATTTTAAGTTTGATGTTAGTAGTTGGAATTACACTTTCAACTTCTGCGCAAAATGCAAAAGGAGATTGGTACGTAGGTACAGGGGACATCGCAGATGTTTCATGGACTGAGTGGTCAGTTTCACCAACTTTAGGTTACGGAGTATCCGATAAGTTAATGGTTGGTTTATCTTTAGCACAAGCTGATTCGTCTGAGGACTTATCAATGGATTTACATGCTAGATACTTTTTAAATGCAGGTGGACAAGACTTTTTCTTGTATGCTGCAATGGGCGACATGGAAACTGATAACCTTTCATTAGGTTTAGGTAAAATGTTTACTATACACAAAAGTGTTTTTGTAGAGCCAAAGGTTGTTTATCACACGGGTGAAAAGACAACAAACATGATGTTAGGTTTCGGATTGAAATTTTAATAGCATAATATTAAAGTATAAGGAAACTGAGTCTTAAGATTCAGTTTCCTTTAATTAAAAAAAACAATAAATTATGAAAGACATATTTTCAAAAATAGGTGACTTCTTAGGAGGTCTTACAACAATTTTGTTATCATTTGTTTCATTAAGTATCTTAGCTGAAGTTATTTTCGGTTATGGTGTTTTTGGAACATCTGTAGTAGCAAATGTTATGGAGATTGTTAAAGTATTAGGGGACGGTGGTTTCATCGGCTTAGTTGCTTTATTAATCCTATGGTCGGTATTTGATAAAAAATAATACTTATACTAATTAATATTAAACCAGTAGCAGAAATGTTACTGGTTTTTTTGTCTTAAACTTTCTTAAAAAATTACATATAAAAATAAAAATAAACACAATGGAAAAAATCATGAACTTTTGGGGTATCTATTATCCTATCATTTTAGCTTTTATTTCTTTCTTATTCTCGGTAACCTTATGGTTTACAGGTAATCAGTTAGAAGGAATTTTTGTTGGTATCTGGGTACCTTCAATTTTATCCGCTTCTGTAGCTATAAGACAAAGAAGAAGTATAGAATTTAAGCCAACATCTAAAAAGAAGAAAGGTGGGAAGTAATATGTTATTATCATCTCAGCCTTTAACTGTAGGTATGTTTATAGTAGGTCTTATTATTTTTATACTCTATATGGTAGGTTATCTTTACATGGTAACTACTGCTCATAAACAACAGAGAAGAGATTTAGAAGGTGATCCTGAAATGAGAGATTACTATGCACGTCATAATAATGGATTAGATATGGATTATGATGGAATGGGTGATCAAGGAAGATTTCCTTCTAAAAAGAAAAAATAATGTTATTCAGAACTAGAAAACTTGTAAGACCTGTAGACCTTAATGCTGGTGGTAGTTTGTTCGGAGGTCAACTCTTAAAGTGGATTGATGAAGAAGCAGCTATTTTTGCAATGTGCCAATTAGATAATCAAAGGGTCACAACTAAATTTCTATCCGAGATTGATTTTGTATCTCCAGCTAGAACCGGTGATGTAATTGAAATTGGTCTAGAAGTAGTTGGATTAGGTACAACATCAATAACTATTAGATGTGAAGCTAGAGTAAAGAAGACACTAAGAACAATAATTAAAATCGAGAAAATGGTTTTTGTAAATCTAGACAAAAACTTAAAACCATTACCTCATAATAAAAAATAATGGCAACAGCAGAATCATTAGCAACAACCGAAACAATAAACGGAAAGAGGTATTATAATATTGGAGAAGGTATAAAGTATCCATCAGTTACAACTATCTTAGGAGCAATGACTGATAAATCAGGAATTGATAAATGGAGAAAAAGAGTAGGTGAAGAAAAAGCAGATGCTATATCTAAATTCTCTGCTAATAGAGGAACTGTTATGCATCAGCTTTGTGAATATTTTTTAGGTTCTAATAAAGAAACTCAAAGAGAAAGGTTAATGGAAGCTCAAACAAAGATAGGCCCTTTTGTAGAAGAAAATGGTTTTACCGAAGAAGAAACTATTATAGGTAGGAAACTTTTCTTTAATTTTTATAATTCTAAATGTTTTGATCGTATTGACAATGTAGTGTCCATAGAAGATACCCTTTTCTCACCTCTAATGGGAGGGTATGCTGGTAGGGTAGATATTATATACGAAAATGAAAAAGGGCATCTAGTGATCTTAGATTTTAAATCATCTAAAAAACCTAAAAGGGAGGATTGGATAGAAAATTATAAAATGCAAATTGCTGCATATTCATTAGCTTATTGGGAAATGAATAAAAGAAAACCTAAAGGAGGTGAAATATGGATAAGTAATGAAGCTGATGGTTTTCCACAAGTATTTGAAATGTCCTTTGATGATATTACCAAATATGGAAAAATGTTTTTAAACCTAGTAAAGCAATTTCATACTAAGTTCCCTCTTGATTTGAATATATAAAAAAAATCAAGTTCAATGTTTATTAAAAACTACAGTGAATTCCTTTTAGAAGTTAGAGATAAAAAACCTAAGGTAGCAGGTGAGAAGACTGAAAAGGATCATAAAGATGGAAATCATAAAGGCATTGATAAAGAATTAGAAAAAGAAATTAATGATGAACTTGAACAACAAGCCGAAGACTGCGCCAGGTGTGGAGAGCATATCGAGTCTTGTAAATGTGAAGAGGAAGACCCGTGGTCAACTCAAAACTACCATAGAGCTCCAAAGGGAACTAAAGAAGAAGCAAAACCAAAACAACAATTTAAAAAATAAAACAATGAGTAAATTTGATCAATTTTTTGCAAAGCATGGAATTAAAATAGTTTTAGTGATAGTATTGCTAAGTTATTTTAAAGGATGCAGTATTGATTCTGAAGTAGAATTAATTAAAAAAGAACTTAGGCATGTAGAAGCAGAAGTAGATACTTTATCATCTCAACTAGTAAATGAAGAAGAAATGATATATCTAATTAAAACTGTTCCTGCATGGAAAACTCTAAGAATTGAAGAAATTTCTGATAAAGAAAGAATTTCTATCAATGCATTAGAAGAAAAAGAAGACTAAATGTGGCTAATACACCGATAATACCAGGAGTACCAACTCCAGCTAGTGGAGATCCTAAATGTGCATTAACTCTATGTGGTAGAATTATTGCACAAGTTGATTGTATTATTGTAATAATGCAAGGTACTAATGGCTGTATTGATTTACAGTTCTTTGGAAAAGATGGAAAACCTTTAGATTTAACAAGATTCACATCAATCCAAATAATGCTGTATAATGAATTTGATTGTACAGTTGCTAATTTCTTTTGGCCTGATATACCTACTGGGTGTAAAGGTTTATTGATGACTATTTTACAATATACAGATTCAAAAGGTGTAATTCACAATAAGGGTAAAGTAAGAATATGTTTAGATCCTGCATGTACTAAAGTTAGTCCAAGCGCAATCTTTGCAGAAATCTTATTAACCGAACTTACAACTGCAGGTACTGCTGAAACTTCAGGAATACCATGTTTACAGGTAGCGAAAATTATCCCATCCAGAATTTATGAGAATGGATGCGATGACGGTTGTAGTTAAAAAATATTTAATATGGAAAAGAATAGATTAGTACACTTAGGTATCATTGGAATATTTTTAAGTTTATACTTTTTAGTAGCAACAATATCAATGATTAATTCAGTAGCCTTTTTTGATTTGGCTCATGATGGTTTTATGAACTGGGCATTGGCTATAGGTTTTGAATTAGGGGCAGCTGCTTCTTTGGCAGCTATTGTTATTTTAGACAAAACAAACAGAACAATGGTTTGGGGTTTGTTTATTCTTTTAACTTCTTTTCAAATGATGGCTAATTCTTTTCATGCATTTATAAATCTAGAAGATTATATGGGATGGATAGAATTATTTGGATTAGAAGAAACTGAACCAATATACCAAAAAAGAGTTTTATCTATTGTAAGTGGTGCTATACTTCCACTGGTTGCATTAGGTTTTATTAAATCATTAGTTGATTATATTAGACCAGAAAAGGAAGAAGAAGATATAACAGTTTCAATGCCTGAAGCTAATATTGAAACACCCGTAGCTGGGTCAGCAGAACCAGTTGTTTATCCTAGTGATCCTTACCCTATTGATCCTAATGATTTTAAAGAAATAATCCCAGAGGCTAGCGAAGAGGCCGTGGAAGAAGATTTATATTCTCGCGATGCCGAAAAGGCAAAACTTCCAGCAGAAATTGGAGAAGTACACATAGCACCTGAGACGGTGAAAGCCGATAATGCGGTTGCTAATGATGTAGAAAAGCCAATTACTACGGAGCATATTTTAACTCAGGAAGAAGTGGTTTCAACTAAAATTCCTAAAGAACCTTTAAAAACTAGAGGTTTTATTAAAGGAGTAAAACCAGTGGCCCCACCAGTTAAACCTTAAAATTAATCTTTCGATTGTAGTTTTTAATTTCGGAGGATTTTAAAAATAAAATTTTAATATGCCCGCACGTACATACAATGACGAAGTCTTTCGCGAAAAGAGAAAAGTCAAAAATCCGATAACATTCAAATTAAAGCTTAATGAAGAGCAAAAACTAGCTAAAGAGGTTATTTTAATAAATACAATAACTTTATTAGCAGGTAAAGCCGGTTCTGGTAAAACTTTATTGGCATGCCAAGTTGCATTAGATGGTTTATTTAGAAGACATTATGAAAAGATTATAATTACAAGACCTACTGTTTCTAAAGAAGACATTGGTTTTTTACCAGGTGATCTTCATCAAAAAATGGATCCATGGGTCCAACCGATTTATCAAAATATGTACAGCTTATATGGAAAAGATAGAGTTCAACCTTTTATAGAAAGTGGACAAATAGAAATTGTACCAGTTTCATTTATGCGTGGAAGAACATTTGTTGATAGCTGTGTAATTGTAGATGAAGCACAAAATGTAACAAATGAACAGATGGAAATGATTGTTACTCGTATCGGCTTAAGATCTAAAATGATTGTATGTGGAGATGATGGTCAAGTAGATCTAAAAGGTAGATCTTGTTCAGGATTTAGGTTTTTATATAACCAAGCATCTAAAATAAAAAAGCTGGCCTCTATTACATTATGGGAAAATCATAGAGATCCTATTGTAGATGATTTGTTAGAAATTTATGAAGAAGAGAAATACAAAAGATCAGGTAAATAAATATACAAAATAACAACATTATGATACCTGAAAAAGGAAAAGTATTAGTGGATTTTTATGCTGATTGGTGTGGTCCATGCAAAGCAATGAAACCAACATTAGAAAAATTTGAAGAATCTTCTAAAGTTCCTTTATTGAAAATTAATGTTGATACCGAAAATGATATAGCACAAAAGTATGGGATACGTAGTATTCCATGCTTTGTTGTTATTGAAGATAAAAAAGAAATAGCTAGAAAAATTGGTATGCAAAGTGTAGACCAATTAATAGATTTAGTAAAATAAAGTTAGATAATGATATTAAGATATGGATCCAAAGGTAAAAAAGTTCAAGAGTTACAAGAATTCTTATGTATATCTTCAGATGGACATTTTGGTTCAGGAACTGAAGCAGCAGTTAAAATATGGCAAAAAGATAACAAGCTCGTTGCTGATGGTATTGTTGGCCCTGCCACTTGGGATGCTATGGGTTTGGCTACTACTGATAATTCGGAGACACAATATGAGACGCCGAATGGATTAACTGTACACCGTCATATGTTGCCTAAAGGTGAGTATATGACAGGTAGTAAACCTGAATACATTTTCTTACACCATACAGCAGGTTGGCATAACCCTTTTAGAACAATTGATCATTGGAGTAGAGATGATAGAGGAAAGGTTGCTACAGAATTTGTATTAGGAGGGCAATCAATAAAAGGTAATGATGATAAGTATGATGGAGTTTTAGTTCAGTGTACACCTGAGGGTGGTTGGGGATGGCACTTAGGAACAGGAAGAAGTCATATGCATCAACATTCGGTAGGAATTGAGGTAAATAATTTTGGATGGATTAAAGATGGTAAAACATATGCAGGGACAAGAGCAGCTGAATCTCAGATAGTTACATTAGACAAACCTTTTAGAGGATATAAAACATGGCAAAGGTATTCTGATAAACAAATAGAAGTATTAAGAGATTGGATTTTGTGGATAGGTGAAAGAGATGGTATTGATATTTGCGAAGGTTTACCAACATTAATAAAGTCAATCGGTGCGGATGCATTTGAATATATTCCAGATGTTAGATCCGGCAAATTAAAAGGAGTGTGGACTCATACTAATGTTCGTAAAGATAAAGTAGATATGTTTCCTCAGCCTGAATTAATGGATATGTTAGTGTCCTTATAAAAATAAAAAAAACGGAAATTATGAAAAAGAAAATTACAGCTTTAATGTTTGCTACATTACTTTTAACAAGTAGTTGTGGTTCAACAAAACCAGCTGCTGATGAATGTTGCAAACCAAAAACAGAAGTTAAAAGTGGAGAGAATGATCCAATTATGAAATTATTGTCGTCGGCATTAATTATATTTGCAATTCAGATACTTGTAACTAAATAAAATAAACGGAAAGTATGTGGAACATTTTTAAAGATGACAATAACTGGAATGAAAAAGCCATCGTAGGTTTTATTGCATTCATTGTTATGTGTATAATAATGATAGCCGATTTGGTAACAGGTTGGTTTGGTAAGGACTTAGTAATTAATGAATTTGTTTATGATTCATTTGTACTTGTAGTGCTTGGTTGCTTTGGTATAGCAGGATTAGAAAAATTTGCTGGTAATAAAAAAGATAAATGAAACACTTAAAAGATAATAACATAGGTTATTGGGGCCATTGGTTTTTTGCTATGAAATTATCACTATCACTTTTTATTCATGCATGGTTTCCTAATATATTAGAAACATATGTTTCAGATAAAATTTGTAAAAGAGAAAAGAAATGATACATTTATATAATTATAAAGATTTCTTAAATGAAGCTGAAAAAAGAATACCTCGTAAAGATGGTCAACCTGCGGGATCTGATAAACATTCTGATTTATATACAGATGAAGATCCTAAAGGCACGATTCATGGTTTAGGTTTTAAAGATGCGGAGACTGCAAATAAAAGTATTGATATAATTAAAAAGGCAAAAAGAACTCATGCTCATAAAGTACAAGCAACTCTTGTAATGCAGCAAAGAGGAAAGGTTGCTATTGAGAGAACTAAAGATCCTGAAAAGAAAAAGAATCTTAAAGCTGCCAATAAAATATGGACTGCCTTTTTAGAAGAAATGAAAAAGAAAACAAAAGAAAGAAATGGATAAGTATATTTACAGAGGAAAATTAGAAAGAGTTGTAGACGGTGATACGATTGATGCTCTTATTGATGTAGGTTTTGATATTTGGATAAAAAAGAGAATCCGATTTGTTGGTATGGATGCGTGGGAAAGCCGTACACGTGATCTTGAGGTTAAGAAAAAAGGATTAGCGGCTAAAGAGAGATTAAAGGTCTTATTAAATGAAGTCAGTAGTAAACCAGGATTATTCCGAATCAAGTCTGAAGGTGTAGGTAAATATGGTAGAGTATTAGGTCAGATTTTTATAATGGATGCAGAAGGAAAGCAGTGGGATGTAAATCAAACACTAATTACAGAAGGTCATGGATATGAGTACTTCGGAGGTAAGAAAAGGTCATCTTGACATAGAGAATAAGAAAAACCGGACAATTTGTCAAAAAATTCACTATTGCACAGTTTTTTCAGTATATTAATTAAAATAAGGAACTAATCCTTGTTTAAAATTAAAAAAGAAAAAACAATGTACACATTTATTAACGGCTTTAAGCCAGTAACACAAGCAAGAAGAATCAACGAAAATATTGATACTTTATTAAAAGATCCTTTCTGGGATGAATTTGAAAACTTTTTTACAAAACCATCAAAAGGTTGGCATTGTATGAAAGAAGATAAAAACTGGGTATTACAAATCGCGGTACCTGGATTAACTAAAGAAGATTTAAAAGTAAAAATGATTAAAGGCGAATTAAGTATTGCTTCTACTAATGAAGATAATATTTGGTTAGGATCCTTTGATAAACGCTTTACTTTACCTGAAGAAATTAATACTAAAAAGATTAAGGCAAAAGTAGAAAAAGGAGTCTTAATTTTAAATTTACCAATAAAAGAAGAAACCGAAAATTTTATTGATGTAAAGTAAAACAAATCTATTGATTAGGTATATAAATATTAAATATATTTAAAAATTAACGTTAACATGAACAAAGAAGAAAACACTCAAGAAAATCCAGAGCAAGTAAATCCAACAGGAGAACTTAATGGTCAGCAGGCATTAAATGTTTTAATCCAAGCTGT
>VMHT01173453.1_pt1 | contig 11486 bp, 10 predicted proteins | sample 4693611 | NCBI WGS metagenome assembly VMHT01 (sample SAMN12280063, study PRJNA550983) | marine metagenome | isolation source: seawater sampled from same location over 5 years 0.02-0.2 micron viral filtrate | place: USA: collected off the coast of southern California halfway between the port... ... | reverse complement strand
ACCTTCGTCGCTAATATCACATTTTTTGACCCAAAAAGATAGGGTATAGGTGCGGCGATTGCCTGCAGAGCCTGGCGTTCTATTTAGATATGCCGTGTCAGCCTGGTTAAATCTAAGCGACCTCGACACCTCAAAGGCCCCAGGAGCTGCCCCAGTAGCAGTTGCCAACAGCGGTGAAGAAAGACTCCCAGGAATCGTCATGAGCTGGCCTTAACGTCGAGGTGTGCAGTAATCATAATTTTCTCGTCTGACATCACCGCATAAGCCAAGATTGTCACCGCGCTTGCCGTAGCAGTAACGGTCGGGACCGTACCACCAACAAAGCGATAGTTACTTCCAAAGCTCAAGGTTCTGCCGCCAGTCGAATCCTGACGAACCTCAATAAATCCTGTCTGGCCTTCAACCACATTTGTTGGGTTGCCAAGTGCTCTGTTGCCACCGAGCGTGACAAGGTAATGCACGTTGTCATCCATATCAACAGCAATCGTGGCTGCATCGGTCAGCGTCGTAATCGCGCCACGAACACCACCAGTGACAACCTGACCATTTGTTGTCTCAGTCGTCAACAGATAGCTAGCAAAACCAAGGTTCCCGCTTGCGTCAGTTTTTAGTGCTTGGTTCGCCGTGCCATCAGCAGTCGGCAACGTAAACGTGACGTTACTGGCAACAGTTGCTGCAGCTTGAAGCGCCACATAATGGCTGCTATCAGCATCAGCAAACCGCACATCAGATTGCGCGTTCAGTGTGATGTCACCCGTGAACGTTGCGCCAGACGCTCCAACCAAACCAAGGTTGGTTGATGCCGTGCCAAGACTGACAAAGCCGTCATTTGCGGCATTGCGAATCTTTAGTGTTGCTGGAGTCGTGCTTGTATCCAGAAACAACATGTGAGCAACTAAGTTGCTCGGTGCTGTTGAGCCGCTATTCAGAGTCTGAACTGCACCCAAAATTGAGTTCAGCTCGGTGCGAAAGTTCGCGCCTGACTGGTTAGCAAGTGAATAATCAGTTGCCTGTGCCATTAGGTGATCTCCTTACCGTGACCCACGGCCTGATAATCGATGGTCCTATCCACAATTGTACCTCCGGAATTTTTCGTGGCGATAGTGAAGCCAGTCCGGCTGACACTAGTCAACTCGAAGAAATCACCTGTTGCCATGTTAGTTGCCGTGACTGTCACGCTTGGCACGCTGTAGAACGCAGACGGGAATGTAATCACCTTGGCACTCGTTGTAGTGCTGATGTTGCGTTGCTGTTCAGTCCGGCGTTGCAGGCTCACCGTTACGCCAAGGCTTTCAACAATTGGATCCTGTGAGTCGTTTTCAGTTTCCATTTCAACCTTGAACTGAAAGCCGCGACCACGCTTGGTTGAGTTGGCAAATGGCTCCCACGTTCCAAACGTCGGTGATGCGCTTGGGTCGTCCCCTGTAGAACGCACATAAAGTTCAGCGTTTGTACCTGACAGGTCATCAGCGTCAATGTCATCCCAAGTGTCAATATTGTCGTTCCGTGAATCCCAGAAATCATCAGGGTTAATCGTCCGAACTTTTAGATTTGACAGCAGCTCAACGTCGTACTTGGCCCCTAAATCAAGAGTGTTGGCAAAAATGTAACTGCCAACCGAAACGACATTGCCAAAGAAATCGATGTTGGTGACGCTGTCAAAATCAACGATGTCATCGATCAAGCCATCAGCCTGGAGCGTGATGCCGCCTTCTGAAACGCTGTTAAATGCTTGCGAGAACGTGCCAGGGAAACTTGGACTTTCGGTGTAGGTCTGCACCACCTCAAGGTCTTGCGGCTCAGGTAGCTCAACCAACACGCTTGGAATGCCTGCAAGTGGCGCATAGTTGCCAGATGAATCTTTAGCGCGAACTAGATAATGCCCATCTTTCAGCGGCACAATTTTTCGTGTCGTGCTGCCGTTTACTGCAGGGACGATCTTTTCACTTTCAGCCCACTTGATTTCGCCCGTCGTGCGTGGATTGTGGCGAATCTCAATAGTGCCGCCAATCTTGACATCTAGGCTGGTTGCAACAGGCCAGTGCAACTCTGCAGTGTGCTGATCAATTGGTGTGATGTTTAGGCTTGTAATATTTTCTGGCGGGCTGCTCTTGCCAACAGTCGTAATCGTTCCGGTCGTTGCAGAAGAACGACGCTTGCCTGTTTGCGCTACATCAAGCCCGTAGCCAATTGCAGTGACCGAAACGGTGTACGTTCCAACCTGGCTGTCTAAAATTTGATGCCCAGTATTGGTAACAATATGGCGCTCTGCGTTATCGCTATCCAGAAAATATTTGACTTCATATTCGTTAGCTCGTGTTGACTGTTGCCAATTAACATTTACACGTTGCAGAACTTTGTCACCCTCTTCGTATAAAACTTCGCTCAGCGTTAGGTTGGTAACTGCATCTGGTTTTTCAGCGATTTGAGTTATATCGCGTGGCGCAAACGCATAGCCTTCTTCAATTACTGAATATTTGTCGCGCTCATGAGCTAACGCCGTAACCGCATACGTTGACTCATTCTCCTCAACAGTCACCACACGCCAAAGGCTCAACCCCAGGCCGGTGTAGCCAATAGCAAATGGAGCGCCTGTCAGTGGTGCTTTGTTTAGCGTTGCGCCAGGAGTAATCGTGTTGCCTGAAATGGTTGAGTTATTAACCGCCTGCATCGTTCCATCTCTTAAAACGATGTTGAACGTGAATGTGCTTGGTGCTTGCTGACCAAACATGTCAACATCACTTCGATCAATCTTGACTGAAGTGGTCGTAGATCCATCAATAACTCGACCGCCGACAGTCTTACCAGCGCGGACAGGGTCAGCAACTTTAATAAAGTCACCAGGGCGAACAATAATGCCCGCAGCCATGTCAGTCTCAAACGAGCAAACCTCGCTCTCATTGTGTGTTGTGTAAAGCAACCACAACCCAAGGCGACGAGCTTGACCTCTGCTTGTGCAAGCAAACGCCGTAATACTGTGCTTGTTATATCCGTATTTTTGCAGTGGTTTAAACGAAGTTGAACTTAGCTCGACAAGTTCTTGGACATAGTCACGCAAATCGTTGTCAAAGTATTTGACAGCGACGCAAGTCGGCCTATTTCTAAGACTTGAGCCTGAATAGCTAAACCCAGCATCTGTAACATTGGTCTGGTTAAATTGATATGCAAAATCTTCAGGGCGATCTTGTGCAAGCGTTAGCCCGCCTGACTCCCAATAAGACATCGCTCTGAATACAGAGCACATTTCTTGAATTAGCTTGTAAGCGTCTTGCTGCGTTTGAAGTAGTACGTTGCAGCTAAATCGTGGTTCTGTGCCGCCTTGGCCGTCCTCAACCAATTCCGCGCAATATGCGCTTGCTTGTTGGAAACTGTAAATATCTAAATTGGTTGCTACATCAAACTCAAGATCAAAATAAACTTTTTCTCCATCGCCTAACGTTACAAAGCTGCCATTTGCGTCTTTTTTGCCTTGTGTTGCTTCTAGCAGCTCGACTGGAGTCAATATTTGAGATCCAAGGCCATATCTTGTATTTGTAAGCAAGTCATACAAAATCCAAGCCGGATCTGTGGTCCATTTAGGAATCACACGTTTAGTAACGCCATTAACATGCCACGCACCAAGAAACGTTCCGCTATAGCTCAATGAGCCGTCTGCGCGAACAGTAGCGTTGTGTGGAATGCGAACTTTTTTCCCTCTAATCTTGTAACTACGCTTTGGAATACTTGGGAATTGTTCGGCGTCAAGTTTCAAGCCAACAACCGCACTGTTGGGAAAACGCGTTGCTTCTTTAATCTTTTCCGTGTAGTCGTACCAAACTAAATCATCGTTTTGGCTGATTGTATCGTCTGAGTCAAAATATTCCTGACGCGTTCTTATGACACGAATGTCAACCGGAAAAGATCCGGCAGGGTCTAAAACAATTAGATGTCTGCGTTGATATAAATCTGGTGTAAAGCCTTCTATCGTAACTTGATCTTCGAGAGTTTGGTATCCGCCACCGTTGTATTGAATCTGTATCTTGTACCTTATTTTTACGCCTTTTACATCACCATTCTTTTTGTTGCGTGTTATCGATGGCGAGCCAATAGTTAAACGCACCTGATTGACATCAGTGTCAGTAATTTGCCTGGTAACAGGCGCTCCATCAGCAGTGTGAGCCCCTCCGCTGTGGCCGCTTGGCTTTGGTGCTCTAGGCACCTCCACCCCAACAGAAATTGTTCTTTGGTTTAAATCACCAACATTGTCCAAAAATCTTTGAGTCTGCGTGCCTGTACGTGTCTGAATAACTGCGTCACTCATCTCAAAATTAAGCTGCTCAACAATGTTGGCATCAGTAATTTTTGAATTTTGAGATACGCTTGCAGCTGCTCCAAGAACAGGCGTATTATTAAAAAAAGTATCTTTTAACGCGGCAATACTGTAAGCCTCAGAATCAAAAGTAAGACCGGTTGCAGACGGAAAACCTTCAATGGGGCCTTCACTTAAAAGATCGATTATTCGGGCAACCTGTACCGAATCTAAATTGTCTTTTGCCATTCCTAGAGTTCCTCCACGTTAAGGCCAGCAGAAATCACGACACTGCCAACAAGAACCTCACCGTAAGCAACTGGGACCGGAACGCCTTCTCTTGAGACGTTTTGCACGCCAGAAAAACTAAAATTGTTGCGTGGATCGCTGTCCCCATCAGGGCCTACCGGCACGGGCGTAAGCAGTTGCGCCGTTCCAGCAAGCACCAAAGCAAGACCAATATTTCCCGCAGCAATTGATAACGTCAAAGCCGTTCCTGCAGTTACACCTGAAGCTGCACCAAACCCAGCAGCGCCAAAAGCCAGTGATGTGCCTCCAGTCACAACCGCTAGCCCAATCAATGCAGCACCAAGCAATATTGACCCCCCACCTCTTTCAAAAAAACCGCCACCACCACCGCCAGCCCCAGACACAATCGGGATGATGCTGATGTCATCAGTTTGCCCAACCGGGTAACCCAACTGCTCAGGATGGTCCACTAACTGCAAGTCGTTCCGTCCCACTGCAACCTTGTAGTACCCGTCGCGCATCAACCCACGCAGCTCAGGAAAATTACACAGCAAAAAACGCATCGCCTCTGCTGGTGTACGCGCTAATGCTTCAAACGTGCTTTGGCCGAGATGCTCTGCCAAGTGCCCGTAAACCTTGACCTTGCGGAGCATCGCCTCTTAACCGCCGTACCTAACAATTCTACCGGTGACTCCTTGCCAATAACCATCCCAATAATCGCGTGACGACAGTCTGTTTTGCAATTGATGCAGCATTTTGCCTTCTCCGATGTAGACCGCCACATGGTTTAAACCCGGCGAGCCGTCAAGCTTCATAAACAACAAATCACTCTTTTGTGGTTCTTGCGAGTCAGCCTCAACAAAGCCTGTCTCGGCAAAGCAATTTTCAAACAACGGCGATTGCCTAAAAGCATCGTGGCTGGTTGGCCGCGACCAATCGCGCAGCTTGATCCCTAACTTCTGTTTATACCAGTCGCGGACAAGAGTCCAGCAATCAGAAACACCCCAAACCCACTCACGACCGACTAACGGGGCTTGATAACCAGATGGCTCGATTCGACACCAAGCACCATCCAACAAACTGACAATGTGCCAGGGCAAGCCAAACTGTTCGCACGCCATCTTGTCAGCTTCACTTGCAACCGCAGGCGTACTGGGATGGCTGTGAACAATAGAAAGAATTGTCCCAGCGTCCTCAGCATCGGCATAATCAAGCGGATCAAGAATAAAGAAACTGTCTTCTGTCGAAATGTTTTTGCACGGCCAATAACGCTTACGGCCCTTTGTTACGACAACAAGCCCGCAAGCTTCACGCGGCGCCTCTGCCACTGCATGATCAACTGCAGCCTGCTGCCAAGCCTCAGTCAATTATTTAAGCCCAAAGCAGGGAACGATCCAAAGGGCAATCCACCGTTTGCATCACCAGTAGGGAAGCGCAAGCGACAATCACTAACACGCTTGCCACACATGCCAGAAACATTTACTGACGTAGTTGTTCCGGCAACAACTGTAGGCTCTGCTGTAGTAGGTGGGTTGCCAGATCTCCAAACAACATACGAGGAATCGTTGCGTTCAAGTTCCAAAATTCCAGTATCTCTAATCCTTAAACGCACGTCGTTCCAGCCAACGCTTTGAATAAGGTAGTAAGGGCCTGATTCAGTCAATGTGCCCTCTGTAGGGTGATTATTGCGAAAAGGATTGCCGCTAGCAAAAGTAATTTTTGGAACAAAGTCAGTGTTATGCCGCCAAAAACCTGATGAACTGTTAATGGTGATGCTGGTAATTGTGTTCCAGCCAAACCCTGTGTAGTTAGTGTTTACGCTCGAATAGTGGTCCGCGCCTATTGCAACCGATGTCAAGTTAAAAGTGATGCTGACGGTTCTAACGCCACCATTGATTGGATCTGTATCAGTAAAAGTTTTTGTGGCTGTTGCAGTCTGACCCGCTGCACTAGGACTACTCCCAACAAGCTCCCAGCCAAAACCGCCTGAGCGCCCTTGTCGCACATCATCAGGCCACCACTGCTGCCCATCAGCAGTCGTATATCTATTTAAAGCTGACAGCGCACCTAGTCGAAACGTATTAGACACCCAAAAAGCAGACCCGTTTTCGTAATCTGTTCTAGCCAAATCCCTGTTGTGAATAATGATATTGCCATCAGCCGCTACATACAACGCATAACCATTCACGTTAAGACCGGGGCCGCTAGTTGTCTGCCAAAGCGTTTCATCTGCCTTGTTTTTTAATACCAAATTTCCAACATTAGTTATTGTTAGTTTGTACCAACCGTTTGGTGAAATAAGCTCACCACCTTGGTCTGATCTAAGATCGACGTTTATGTTTAAAATATCTGCATTTGAGCTGTAACCAAAGTTAGATCCAGTGGATGAAGTGATAGTAGTTCCATCAACTGTAAATTCATTTGCTCCGCTATATCCACATTCTTTGCCTCTGTATTCCCATTGACACAGGTTTTGCATCGCAAGACGACGCGGTATTTTTACACCGTTTAAATCAAGAGAAGACACCAATTCAAACTCAACAAAATCACGATTTTCCGTTACCTTGCGATCGATGTAATAAATCTCCTGTGGCAGCTGAGCACCTGCCGATGAATCTGGGTTGCCATAGGGGTTTTGACCGTTTTGCCAGTTATCGCTATCAAGAAATTTGCTTAGCGTACGAATGCGCTTAACCTGCGCCCCGTTTAAATCATTGCCTGGCGTAACCTGATTAATTCCAAGCAACAAGCCTGTGATCCGGCTTTGCAAGTTTGAGACCCTGATTGATGGACGAGGCAACGCACCATCACCCTTGTACTCAAAACCCGACGCCTCAATCGGTAAAGGCTGGTAATCAATGCCGCCGTACTTAATCGAATATGCGTTTACAGGGTCATCATTACCGGTTGGCACGTCTGTCTTGCGGTTTGTGCCCGCATGAAAGTAGTACCGGTGGTCATCGTTATGCAGCTCCTGGAAAAGCTGCAACTCAAATAACTCAATGATGGCGAAAGGGCTAGAGCTAAGCAGCTCTTCAAATGCTCTGTTGCTCATGGCTCAATGACTTGCTGGAACGTGGCCGTTAGCTGGTTCAAGCCAGCGGAAGTCATCTGTTTAGACCATTGCTGACAAATCCATTTATAAGTCTCAGTTTCATCTGGCGGTGACCAATCAAAATGCTCAGCGCCACCGCGTGCCTCCAGAAACGTTTCGATCGTGTCTGTATTTGCTTCGGTAATGTTTTGCCAGGTAAGTGTCCAAGACTTGAGGTCTGTGTTCAGGCCATAGCGCAAACGTTGGCTGTAGCCGTCGCCAAACTGCACGTTTTTGACATTTGGCTTGCTTGCTTTTGCTGCTCCATAATCAGGAGCAATGTCTGGGAAAGTAGCCATCAGCGTGTCAACAAGCCTCCAGGTCGTTTTTGCTTGATCAGTTCAGCTTGCACAGCCTGACCAATTGCTTTACCAAGCCGATCAGCATTGGGTTGATCGCCTTGCACGTTACTGCCAGTTGCATCAACGTTCACGACTACGTTACCCACTCCACCACCAGAGGACTCAACACCAAGCTTGCCGTTGGCCCCACGACGTAAAGGCAACACGGCCTCAGGGCCTGCCTCACCCATTAACGCCATTGTTGGGCGGCCTATGTAACCGCCTTTGGCATAAGGGACAATTCCGTTTTGAGCAAATACGTTGCCGTTGGCGCTTGGGAAAATGCTGCCCACAAGCGAGCCAACGCCAGAACGTAGGAACATACTTGCAAACGTTTTTAACAAGCCAGACAACGATTCTCCCAAAGATTTAGTGCCATCAATTAGTCCTTCAATTGCGCTAGTCACCTGATTAGCCAACGTGTCTTTAACCTGATCAAGCGTGATTTTGTACTTATCTGTTTTTTGATTTAAGTTGTCTTGAGCCTCGCCCATTGCTTGCACAACGCCAAGACGTTCCAAGGTGTACTGCGTCAACAGGTTGCTTTGCTCAATCTCAAGGTTGTTACCGGTCAACCCTTTTTCCAAAAGTTGTTGAGATGCAAGTTGGAAACCTAAATCAACTTCAGCAAGGCTATTGCCTTGCAACCTGGCCGCATTAACTTGTTTAGTAAGCTTCAAAATGTCATCTGACGCCTGAACAATAGGTTTACCTTGTTTCGATTTAACCTTGGTTCTGTCACGGCGGATAAAACTATCGTCACTGTCATCATCACCACCCGTAAGATCCACTGAAACTGGAGTTGTAGCCCTATTAATTTCGTTACGCAAAACATCACGTTTTCGCTCAAGTTCTGCGACTGTTCGTTCTATTCCTCCAATAACGCTGGCTCTTTGTCCCAAAGGATCTGGACCTGTTTCAGCTCGCAGCTCTTTAAGATTGCGCCTGTATTGAGCCAAAGCTTTGTTAGTGCCTTGAATCAAAAGAGTATTTTTTTGAATCATGGCCTCATCGCCAATCCCAAAAAACTTGGCAAACGCATCTGCCCCATCACGAATGGTCTTCGTCAAGTCAATAAATCCTTCTGACAAATCAATCAGACCAGGCAGCAAATCATCCAAAATTTGCATCTTTAACCTGTCCATTTCAATGCCAACCTTTGTCAGGTTGTCGTTGAACGTTTCAGAGTTTTGGGCAAAGTTTTCACTCAACTCGAAACCAAACTCATCCAAAGCTTCTGAGCCACCGTTTAACAGCGTGATCATTTTTTGACCAGAGCGGCCAAAAATGTCCATTGCAACAGCAGCTTTCTCAGGACCATTGGGCAAATCTTGGAACCTATCTGCAATGTCAGAAAGCAGCTGATCAGAGTCCTTAAGAGTGCCGTCCTGATTCTTTACTGCTACCCCCAGCTTTGCGTATGCGTCGGCATAGGTCGCAACGCCCTCTGACGCCTCAACCTGCGTTCGTGCCAAGGTCCGCAGACCTGTTTCTAGATCGCTCTGACTAACATCAGCCAACTTGCCGGCGTTGACATAAGCCAACAGCTTGTCAGCAGCAATTCCGGTCCTAGTGCTCAGTTTGCCAAACGCATCAGCGGTATCAATCGCACTCTTGCCAAGAGCAACAATCCCGCCAACAGCAGCGATTGCAAACAACCCTTTAAACGCCAACCCAACGCCACGCACGGCCATGCCAAGGTTTTTGGCCTTGCCCTGCACTCCTTGCATGGAGTTTCCAAGGCGTTTTATATCGTTTGCACCAGTTGTTTTGGCGCTGATCAGCATCCCAAACTTGGCATTCATATCACTTGCTCTCCTTGTTCAAAATTTTCATGGCCGCCGATTCCATGATTTGCAAGTCCTCTAGCACGGCTGGCGCATTCTTGACTTCATACAGTTTAAACAGCCATTGCACAGCTGTATAGTCCAGCCCGCAAACGCCAGACATTGTTGTACGCCACTGGGTTTGGCAACGCAAGAACATCTCAACAGCAGGCCAATTTTCCTCCCATACTTCAAAATGCTCTTCTTTTACCTCAGGCAACACCAACCCAAACGCCTTGGCGTCTGCCTTTAACTGGCTTTGGTCTCCGGGACCGCTGAACAGATACTCAACGGCCTCGCTTAGTTTTTTCTCTTGGCTCCCTGCTTGCTTTCCAAATAAGCCCCAGCAATTGCCGTTGCCATCATCGGCACATCCAACAGCTCATCTCGTTTTGTGATGCTGTACGGCAGCTCTTTGCCATCCTCGTCCTCAATACCAATCCACCCCATCATCACTTCACGGGCAATCTCAACATCCGTCAAATTGCCTTCTGAACTCAGCTCTGCAATCTCTAAGAGTCTGCTCTGCGTCAAGTCTTTGAACTCAACATCAAAAGTGACCCGTTCGTGTTTGCCCCCATCAACAGGAACATCCACAGAAACAGGCCACTTGTAAGTATTTGACTTCTTAAGGACGAATGCCATAAAAAAGGTGATTCGCCGTCAGACTAGCGCACCATTAAGTACAAACAATGCTGTACTCATTGTTCCCTGCAGTTGTTGGCGTTGCGTTGTAGGGCAAGTTCAACATCTGGATGCCGTCAGAATCTGAATAGGTTGGTGAACCTAGGTCAGTTTGTGGGGCGCTGAAGGTGACAATGTTGCCAGCCGATTGACCGTGCTGGAACGTGTTTGTCCCGGTACTGCTGCCAGTGGCATCAGTAAAGAAGTTATGCGTGGCAAACAACTCAGCCTCAAGCACAATCGTGCCATTAGGCCGGCGATCAGTAATCAAGACCTCTTTAGTGCCACCAACCAGTTCGCGGTAAACAGTCGTATTTGACTGATCAAAGCTAAAGGACTGCAACGCACCTGCGTAGCTAAACAAGGTAAAGCTTGTAGTGTTGCCGTTCTTGAAAATGACTGGCGTGGTTTGGTTTGCGTAAGTTGTGCTTGGGTTTGCTGTGTCAGTTGGCGCGTTAAACAATCCCGTCATCGTGAAATTAATCACAGGGATCTGCCCAACTTCGCCTGTGATTGCAAAGCTGCCACGGCAGCCAGTCAACTTGTGACGAACTCCATCGACGAAATACTCAAGAGTGCAACTTTCAAATGATGCACTAATTGGCGCATAAGTGACCGATGTGCCAGCCGCCACCGTTGCCGAGTTGCCACAAGCGCGAATAATTGCATCCCATTTAGGTGCTGTGCCTGCAGCCCCAGAGCCTGCCAGCTCAACCTCAAACGAAATCTCAACCCGCTGATTAGCGAGCAAAATGTCGTAGTTGCCCATATAGCCACGGATCAACTCACGCTCAACAGCATCAGCCTGTAGCGGAGTGATTTCCATGTTGCGGACTAAAACCGCATCAGTGCCTGCAGCTGTTGGGTCTGACCCGTAGCTACTTTCAATCTTCGCCAGCAATAGGCGTTGACTCGTCCTCAGTGTCATCGGTTACAACCTCAAAATTGGGGCTAGTAGGTTGAGCCGGCTGAGTCCGCTCAATGAGCTTTCGTTTGCCGGTTTT
>VMHT01011542.1_pt1 | contig 11486 bp, 12 predicted proteins | sample 4693611 | NCBI WGS metagenome assembly VMHT01 (sample SAMN12280063, study PRJNA550983) | marine metagenome | isolation source: seawater sampled from same location over 5 years 0.02-0.2 micron viral filtrate | place: USA: collected off the coast of southern California halfway between the port... ... | reverse complement strand
GAGCGCTCCCAAAAGTCTTCTTTAAATCGGGCTTTCCCGTCCACTTTGGCTAATTTTTGGGTGATCCTTTCTTGTAATTTTTCAATGTAACGGTTAAACTTTGTTTTCATAGTAGTAATATTTAGGGTTAGGATTGATATTCTTTTACCGCATCAACAAAAGCTTTGGCATGGTCAACGGGAATGTTGGGCAAAATACCATGGCCCAAGTTGACGATATAACGGTCTTTACCAAATGCATTGATCATTTGCTTGACTTGAGTTTTGATCTCGGGAATGGGAGATAGTAATCGTGAAGGATCAAAATTTCCCTGAAGAGTGATCTGCCCACCGGAGAGGTAACGAGCATTGCGGGCGGTACAAGTCCAGTCAATTCCCAAAGCAGAGGCCCCAGACTTGGTCATTTCCTGTAGGGCAAACCAACAACCTTTACCAAAAACAATTACGGGTACAGAGACACTCAAAGCATCGACAATTTGCTGTAGATAAGGCCAGGAAAACTCTTGATAGTCATCAGGAGAAAGCAGTCCTCCCCAAGAATCGAACAGTTGAATCACATCGGCTCCGGCTTTTACTTTTTCTCTAAGATAGGCTATGGTGGTAGTCGTGATTCTTTGCAAAAGTTCTTTGGCCATTTGAGGTTCTTTGAAACAAAAGGCCTTCGCACGATCAAAATTTTTGGACCCCTGCCCCTGAACGGCATAGCACAACAATGTCCAAGGCGCACCCGCAAATCCGATCAATGGCACTTGGCCGTTGAGTTCGTTTTTGGTCATCCGAACCGCCTCAAAAACATATCCCAGGTGTTCTTCAACATCGGGGAGAATGACTTGATCCAAGGCAGCTTTACTGTTGACGGGCTGTGGAATATAAGGACCGATACCGTCACGCATTTCCACATCAATATTCATGGCTTGTAAGACCACCAATATGTCACTAAAGATGATGGCCGCATCCACCCCCACTTGGTCAATGGGCATAAGGGTGATCTCTGTGGCCAACTCGGGGGTCTGACAGCGGGTAAAGAAATCGTATTTTTCTTTAAGCTTCATAAAATCGGGAAGATAGCGACCGGCCTGACGCATTATCCATACCGGAGGACGTTCCAATATCTCACCTTTGAGTGCTTGTAACAGTAATTCATTCTTCATGGAGGGTAATGTGATTTTTTAGTGATAATAAAAGTTGGGATTCACTGGGCTCCTTGGCTACGGTATACTGTGAAGTGTGTAGAGCAACTTCTGCAGCGGTAGCGTTCCCCAAACAAAAACTATGGGTATTTTCAAATCCGTTACTTTGTGCATAGCCACGCACCCCGCTGGGACTGAAAAAAAGGATACCGTCAAAATGACCTTTTACGGGGTAATCTTCCAAATGGGTAGCATAGACTTCAATTGGTTGAATATGCATTCTGTGAGCGGGTAAAATTTCTTCTAAATCAGAAGTTCTGAGTTTTCCGCAAAAATACGAAAATGACTCGTTTTGATGGTTTTTTGCTAAAAAATGAGCCAATTCTGACGAATTTTGAGCGATTTTAGCCACTTTTTGACTATTTTTGCCCAAAAGGGCTGCAGTTTTTTTTCCCACACAATAGGTTATTTTTCCCTCGATCATTTTTAGAATTTCGGGTGAGGAGAAAACAGCATTTACTGCATTTTGACTGGTAAAAATAAGGCCATCTAAAACCTGATCAATTTTAGGGTTTTCTATAAAACTGATTTTTATAAATGGTTGCTCGACCAAACTGAATTGATGCATGAGCAAACGTTCTCTGAAATCTTGGGATAGTATTTTGGTGGAGAGCAATCTCATTCTTTTCCATTTTTAATGGTTTGCATGATCTGATTACCCCCTTTGGACAATATTTTCTCGGCAGCCATGGCTGCCAAATTTTTAACCTCTGTCATTTCCGCTTCTTCGTAAGTAGTGGCGGCAGTTTGTCCGTCTAAAGAAAAAACACCGACCTTGAATTTAATTTTGTCTTGATGAACAAAAGCATATGCTCCTATAGGGGCTGAGCAACCTCCCTCCAATAAACGAAGAAAATTCCTTTCAATATCAACACAAATACGTGTGGGTTGATGGTTTATTTTTCGCAATTCTTCTATAATAGCGGTATCAGTAGTCCTGCAAACAACCCCTATGGCACCTTGAGCCGGAGCCGGGATCATCCAATCCAACTCAAGAAAATGAGACCCCAGGAGTTCGGCCCGTTCCAACCCCGCTTTGGCAAAAATGGCGCCTTCCCAGTTGCTCGAAAACAATTTATCCATTCGGGTTTGGACATTACCGCGCAGGTTGACCAAGTGATGGTGTGGATATCGATGCAACCATTGTGCTTTGCGTCTCAAGCTACCCGTTGCAATAGTGGATGCTTGTTGTAAATCGGCCTTATGGGTTTGAATCAAAACATCGGAGGCATTTCCCCTTTCCAACACAGCGACTAGACCGAGTCCCTCCGGTAATTGAGTGGGAACATCTTTGAGACTGTGAACAGCGAGATCAATTCTATTTTCCAACAAGGCAATGTCTAAGGCTTTGGTAAAAACACCCTGAATCCCCATGGCATAAATGGGTTGATTAAGGTTGAGATCTCCTGCACTTTTGGTGGCAACCAATTGGGTTTTGAGGGATGTGGCTTTGAGCAAGTCAGCGACCTTATGGGCCTGCCAAAGGGCCAATTGACTGTCTCGAGTCCCAATACGAAGGATTTTGTCAAACATCTAAATCTGAATCCAATTGATAAACATCCTGTATCAATGCCATGGTTTGATCAGCTTTAGTCGGGTTTTCTTTTAAATAACTGGCTACTTTTCCGGCAAGCCTGTTCACAATTTGAGAAAATTCTTGAACCTCTCCCTGTTCTTTTTGTTGACCATCAAGCAGTTTTTGCTTTAAGGCTTTTAGAGTAGGGGCAAATTTCCTGTGGTCAACCCACTGGAAAAACTCTTCTTTGACTTGATTTAAAATCTCGTTGGCTTGGGGAATATATTGTTCCCTTTTTTTGAGGGTCTCATTGGTCAGCTGAGACAACTCGTCTAAGTTGATCAGGGTAATGTTTTCAAGCTCTTTTAATTTGGGATCGACATTGGAGGGAACAGACAAGTCCAAGATCAACAGGGGTTTGTCTTTGGGAATCATGGAAGCCTCTACCGTAATGTCTTGAGCACCTGTGGCCACGATCATGATATCAGATTTTGCGATCTCAGTTTTTAATTCCTTTATTTTTTTTACTACCAAATTGAATTTTCCGGCTACACGTTGAGCACTTTCTTCAGAGCGATTGACCAGTACGATTTGGTCATTTCCGGTATGCTTGATAAGATTTTCGCAAGTGTTTCTTCCGATTTTTCCGGTACCAAACAAGAGGATGTTTTTTTGACTGACCTCCTTTACATGTTCAAGAATATAATGAACCGATGCAAAAGAAACGGAGGTGGCCCCGGAGGACAATCGGGTTTCGGTTTTGATGCGTTTACTGGACTGAATCACGGCATTGAGTAATCTTTCGGAAAAGCCATTGACCATCTGCTGTTTTTTGGAATTTGAAAAACCTCTTTTCAATTGGCCGATGATCTCAAAATCACCGATAATTTGACTTTCCAAACCACAGCCTACGCGAAAAACATGGTCAAGCGCATTTCGGCCACTCAATACATAGCCTTTTTGCAAAAAAAGGGAAATGTCCCCCCCAGAGAAAGTACATAAATAATCAATCAATATCTTTGGGTCCTCTACAATCCCCATCAACTCCGTACGATTACAGGTAGAAATGGCCATCAATTCTTCCAAGCCTTCAGCCTTGGCCTTGGCCAAAATTCTCTCGATCTGATCTTTATCAAGGCTAAAATCGCCACGTGTGGGAAGATCGGCGTTTTTGTGGCTTAAGCCTACTACATAGTAATGAATGGTGTTTTTCAAAAGTCTGGTCTAAAATCCTTCACAAAATTAGCAAGGGGAATATTTAAAAAACAACGCTATAGGAACTATTATCAACTAATAAAGTTTTTTACTTCCTTTTTTTTTAAAATACCTTTAAATATAATAATTTTGAAGGTATACTAAGAAAGTTAATTAGAATTATTCTAAATAAAATATTTTTTAAAAACAACGACATCGGAACAATGGATAGGACAATTATTGAGAACGGTTTTTATATTTTAAGGTACAAGAACGAGGATGACGAAATCCTAAAGTACGAGGAGGCTGTCGGTCAAGAGTTTATACAATTTCATTTTTGTCAAAAGGGATCGGGTACTTTTGAATTCAACGGAGGGAGTTATCAACTTCCACTGATATCAAAAGACGTTATTTTGTTGTATAACCCACAAAAGGCCTTACCTATTGACTTGAATTTAACGCCCAATTCGGCGGTAGTTAGTTTAGTAATTTCCATAAAAAAATTTCACAGCTTGTTTTCAGAGGACGCTGACCTCATTCATTTTTTAACTCCTGAAAACAATACAAAAAAATATTACGACACCAGACCCATCAGTCCCGCTATGAGTGTGGTTTTGAGTCAAATCATGGAAACCAAAGTCCACAAGAGCATTCAAACCCTTTATTTTAAGGGTAAGGTTTATGAATTGTTGAGTTTGTTTTTCAACAAAAGTGGGGATGCCGATGTGGAACAATGTCCCTTTTTGGTAGATGAAGAAAATGTAGGAAAAATCAGAAAGGCCAAAGAGATCATTTTAAGTCAAATGACAGAACCTCCTACCTTACAGGAACTTTCTTCCGAAATCGGGCTCAATATTAAAAAACTCAAAGAAGGGTTTAAGCAAATATATGGGGATACGGTCTACGGCTATTTGTTAGATCATAAAATGAATGAAGCGCGGAGTATGCTCAACTCCAAACAATACAATATTAATGAGATCAGCCTTAAACTGGGTTACAGTACTTCCAGTCATTTTATTGCGGCCTTCAAAAAGAAATTTGGGACGACTCCCAAAAAATATTTAATGTCATTATCTTCGTAAAAAAATGTAGATGAAAGGTGCGTTATTGATCAATCTGGGCTCTCCGGACAGCCCCAGCCCAAAAGATGTAAAGAGATATTTAGGTGAGTTCCTGATGGATGAGCGAGTGATAGACCTTCCCAAGGCCTTGCGAACTTTTTTGGTAAAGGGGATCATTCTGAACACCCGCCCAAGGCAGTCAGCCAAGGCCTACAAAAAAATCTGGTGGGAAGAAGGATCACCTTTGATTGTTCTGTCGAAAAGATTGCAAGAGGCCATTCAGAAAAAAGTTTCTGTTCCGATGGGTCTGGCCATGCGCTATGGGTCACCTTCTATAGAACAAGGCATCAAATCTCTGGTCGACCAGGGTGTAAATGAAATCATGTTGATCCCTTTGTACCCTCAATTTGCCATGGCTACTACCGAGACTATTTTGGTATTGGCAGAGCAAATCAGGAATGCAAAGTACCCGGAGTTGGAGTTTACGGTTTTACCTCCCTTTTACAACCATCCAGACTATATCAGGGTGCTTTCTCAAAGTATTCAAGAAGATTTAAAAGATAAAAAATGGGAACATTTATTGTTTTCCTATCACGGGGTTCCCGAACGTCACATCCGCAAATCCGACATCACAAAGTCCCATTGTAAGATCGATAAAAGCTGTTGCCAAACAACCTCCGAAGCACATCAATATTGCTATCGTCACCAGTGTTACGAAACCACCCGGCAAGTGGCAGAATACCTTGAGTTGAAAGAAGGTACTTACTCTACAAGTTTTCAATCCCGACTTGGGGTTGATCCATGGTTACAACCTTATACAGACCAGACGGTTGCCCGGTTTGCCAAAAAGGGGATTAAAAATATGGCCATTGTCACACCGGCTTTCGTTTCTGACTGTTTGGAAACTCTTGAAGAAATTGGAATGGAAGCAACAGAGGATTTCGAAGAAAAAGGAGGGGAAGAACTTCATGTCATTCCCTGTATCAATACAAGAACAGACTGGGTAAATGTATTGAGCCGCTGGATTGACCAATGGGCTAAAGCAGAAACGGTGACTTCTGCATGAGAGGAGGGTCAGCATCTTTTGGCACCGAAGCCGTCCCCCGGTTATTGATCAAACAGGCAGTGCCTGCCTCCATTGGTATATTAGTCATGTCCCTCAATATTTTGATAGATACCATCTTTGTGGGACAATGGATTGGTGCGAATGCCATCGCTGCTATCAATGTGGTATTGCCGGTATCTTTTTTTATCGCTGCTCTAGGAATGGCCATTGGATTGGGTGGTGGTTCGATTATCTCCCGGTCCTTGGGGGAAAAAAATCTCTCCAAAGCGACCAAAACCTTTGGGAATCAAATTGTTTTGACCTTTTCTCTGACGATCAGTTTTGTTCTTTTTGGATTGCTTTTTGTCGACAGTATCATCCCTGCTTTTGGAGGAAAAGGAGCACTATACGAACCGGCCAAAATCTACTACACTATAGTACTCTATGGCGTACCCGTTTTGGGTTATTGTATGATGGGCAACAATGTTATTCGTGCAGTGGGAAAACCCAAAAATGCCATGTACGCCATGATGCTTCCTTCGATCTCAAATCTAATTCTGGACTATGTCTTAATATACATTTTCGATTTTGGAATGTATGGTGCTGCTTGGGCCACTACCCTATCCTATGGTGTATGCGCCTTATATATACTATCCTTTTTCGGTTCAAACCATTCGGAATTGCACCTCAAAATTAGTGATTTTAAATTGGGTATCGGGATCACCAAAGAAATCGGAGCTTTAGGATTTGTAACCTTAGCCCGACAAGGGGTAGTCAGTATTTCTGTTTTATTGGTGAACAACTTGCTTTTCGGCTTGGGGGGTGAATCCGCAGTAGCGGTCTATGCTATTATCAGCAGACTCTTGATGTTTTCACTTTTTCCTGTATTGGGTATTACTCAGGGTTTTATCCCCATAGCGGGTTTCAACTATGGTGCAAAAAATAAAAAAAGGGTGGAACAAGTAATCCGAACAGCAGTGATATATGCCAGCGGTTTTGCTACTTTGGTCTTTCTGATGATCTATGTTTTTTCGAATTCTATCGGAGGAATTTTTACCAACGATACTTTGGTTTTGGAAAGCGCGCCTGCAGCCATTCGTTGGGTTTTTGCTGCGACCCCTATTGTTGGGGTTCAATTGATCGGAGCAGCGTATTACCAGGCCATTGGCAAAGCACTCCCTGCACTCCTGCTTACTTTGACCCGTCAAGGTTTTTTCTTTATACCCTTGCTTTATATTTTCCCCAGCTTTTGGGGAATTGACGGTGTTTGGCTGGCATTCCCAATTGCAGAATGCCTGGCCGCTGTGGTTACCGGTAGTTTTTTGGTTTATGAACTCAGAAAATATTTAAATTCCTGAGGGTTTACCCCCAAAATAAAGATTTACATTTGTTTAAGTTTTTGTAATTTGGAGTTCCGTTATCGGTTCTATATCAATGACACAAACTGACCCTAAGGCCAATGGAGTATTATAATTATATTAAATCATTACACTTAATTTTTGTGGTCACTTGGTTTGCCGGATTGTTTTACGAACCACGCTTGTTTATCTATCATATTGAAGCATCAAAAAAAAGCTCTCCCGCAAAAGAGATCTTGGAAAAACAACTCAAAATCATGTCTCGCAGATTGTGGTACATTATCACTTGGCCATCGGCGGTTCTGGCCACCATTTTTGCCATTTGGTTGCTGGTTTTGATGCCCGAATGGCTTTATGAATCATGGATGTTGATCAAAACGGGATTCATCTTGCTGTTATACGCCTACCACCTGAAAACACATCAAATGTTCTTGGAATTGCAGCGGAACGAGATCCGATATTCTTCCAACTTTATGCGTATCTGGAATGAAGGAGCGACCCTGTTTTTGTTTGCCATTGTTTTTCTGGCCATCGTCAAAAGTGCAATTCACTGGATTTTTATGGTATTTGGGACATTGGGGCTGATTGTCTTTTTGATGTTGGCCATTAAGCTGTACAAGAGTATAAGAGAGAAATCTGCTGCAGATGACAATTAACCTGTTAAGACGTATTTCACTGCGAACACAAATCTTTATCTCTATGATATTGTTGGTGTTTTTGGCCTGCCTTTTAATTTTGGCCGCTACCTTTTTCCAATATCAAAATGAGTCCATTGATTATAATATTTTTCGACTGAACAGAAAGGAAAGCCAGTTGAGAAAACAAATCGATTATCTGGTCGAAAAAAATGATTTGCTAAAAAAAAGTGATAGTGTTTGGGCACAGTACAAAGAGGAATTCAGTGCAGTGATAAAAATTCACAATGTGAATTACTCTGTATTCAACTTAGAGGGACAACCCCTTTTTACCTCCTTTCTTCCTCTAAAAATCATTGCCAATGACTACTCATTGGAGGCTGATTTTTTGACAACAATCTTATCAAAATCAGACCATCGAATTCTCGAAAAAAACAATGATGAAATTGGTAAATTCCAGTCCTCCTACAGCCTACTAGAGGACAGTTTTGGCAACCCCTACGGTGTATTGTTCTTTCCCTATTTTGAGGATGTATCCTTTTCGGAAAACGAATTGAATACTTTTCTTCAAAGCTTATATCAAATTTATCTGCTAATGTTGGTTGTGGCGATCGTCATGGCCTATTTTATCTCCAAATACATTTCCCGTTCTCTGGAAACTTTCCGTGAAAAAATCGACCAAACGGGGCTTTTAAAGGAGAATGAAAAAATCCAACTTAAAAATGCGCCTCGAGACATTGCCAGTTTGATCAATTCCTACAATAAAATGATTGATGAGTTGGGAAAAAGTGCCACCTTACTGGCGCGAACTCAGAGGGAACAAGCCTGGCAAGAAATGGCCAAACAGGTTGCTCATGAAATCAAAAATCCGTTAACTCCCATGAGACTTACCGTTCAGAGTTTTCATAGAAGGTTCTCTGACGATGACCCGGACAATGCCAAAAAAATTGGTGAGTTTTCTCAAATGCTTTTAGAACAGATCGATACCATGAGTGATGTGGCGAATGCTTTCTCGGATTTTGCTACCCTGCCCAAACCCAAATTGGTAAAATCTGATTTGGTAGAAATTACCCGTAGGTCTTTGGAAATTTTTGAAGATGGCATAATTACGTTTAAAACTTCTGATGATCAAATCCAGTTGCGTTTGGACAGAACACAATGGATCAGAGTGACTACAAACATTGTCCAAAATGCCCTACAAGCCACCAAGCAAGGACAAGAACCCAAAATAAAAGTCTCTATCGAAAAGGGAGAAAAAAAGGTAAAAATTTCTTTCGCCGATAATGGGATTGGAATTCCCAAATCCATTCAATCTAAAGTATTTGAACCTAAATTCACTACAAAGACCAAAGGGATGGGCTTGGGATTGGGAATTGTAAAAAACATCATTGATTCACATAAGGGAAAAATTGAATACAATACCGGTGACGAGGGTACCACTTTTATCATTACCCTAAAATTATAAAAAATGGAAAGTAAATTAACGTGGATTGAGGTTCAGGACAGCATTGGATGGATCAAAATTAATCGCGAAAAAAAACTCAACGCCCTCAACCGATATTTGATCAATGAACTGCACGACCGAGTGGCCAATTTCCAACACGATCCGTCTGTAAAGATTATTGTACTGACCGGAAGCGGAGAGAAAGCTTTTGTAGCAGGAGCTGACATCTCAGAATTTGCAAATTTTAGACCTCAAGAGGCAGGCGAATTGGCCCGTCATGGAAATCAGGTGTTGTTTGATTTTATTGCGCAATCGGAAAAACCTGTTATCGCTGCCATCAATGGTTACGCATTGGGAGGGGGGCTGGAACTGGCCATGGCATGTCATCTTAGAATCGCAGCCCAACATGCCAAAATGGGATTACCCGAAGTCTCATTGGGGGTGATCCCGGGTTATGGCGGGACACAACGGTTACCCGCTCTTGTTGGAAAGGGTAACGCCATGGAGATGATATTGACCGGAGATATGATCGATGCTGAAAAAGCCTTACAAATGGGATTGGTTAATCTAGTGGTCCCCTTAGAAAAATTGTTCGAAGCGACCATCACTTTGGCCGAGAGAATGATGAAGAATGCACCTCATTCAATAAAAAATTCCATTAAAGCTATCAATGCTGCCGATGGAACACCAAAAGGGTTTCAAGAAGAAAATTTTCAATTTTCCGATTGTTTTGGAACAACTGATTTTGAAGAGGGCATTGCTGCTTTTCTTAAGAAAAGAAAACCACGGTTTTAGACCCTCTATACCCCGCCATTAATGAGTTGCTCTAGCTTATGAAATAACGCATCAGGATCCTGATCACTGAGCTTGAAGGTTCCCTGTACTTTCAAACTAACTTTAATTCCAATAGGAATAGGGAAATATCGGTATTGGGCCAGCTTCCATGAGTTGTTGATACATAGCGCAACTACGGTGGCATCAGGAATTTGTTCGAACAATGTCATCAAACCCTTAGAAAAGAACTTTTTGGGTTGCCCGTCTTTACTTCGGGTTCCTTCGGGAAAAATTACAGCCGCCCATTGGTTTTTTTGGACTTGTTCGCCAAAGTCTTTAATTTTTTGAAGGGCCAAAACAGACTTGTCCCTATCGATCAAGACCGAACCCCCATGACGGAGATTATAGGAGACACTGGGAATTCCACGGCCCAATGATGACTTGCTAATGAACTTGGGATGGTATTTTCTAAAGTACCATATAATGGGGGGGATATCATATGTACTTTGGTGGTTGGAGACTATAATTATAGGGCCCCCGTCAGGCATTGTAAATGGGTTTGAAAACTCAAATCTCGTACCCAAAATATTTAAACACCTCAACAAAAAAAAATTGAGCCAATCAACGGATTTTTTGTGCGCCCGATAACCCAACAGGCGGTAGGAAAATACCTGAATTAAATGAAAAATAATTAAGGTCGAGATAAATCCCAGGTAATAGAGTACCGTGAGGGGGTAAAAAAAAACTTTTTTTAAGAGCAAAAACTTAGATTCTCTTATTGACAATGGTTAATCACAAAACTCATTGAAAGCCTCTGTCAAATTATCAGCAATTAATTGGGCAGTACGGCCCTCGATATGGTGTCTTTCTATCATGTGTACCAGTTCTCCATTTTTAAACAATGCCAAACTGGGAGAGGAAGGAGGAAAAGGGATCATCTTAGCTCTTGCGGCATCGGTTGCATCACGATCTACTCCTGCAAATACAGTGAACAAATGATCAGGAGTATTGGAGTTGTTTAATGAAATTCTAACCGCGGGACGGGCATTAGCAGCAGCGCATCCACAAACAGAGTTTACCACGACCAGTGCTGTTCCCGATTTAGACATGGCAGATTCTACATCATCAGGAGACAACAACTCTTCAAAACCAATGGTTGTCAACTCTTCTTTCATGGGCCTAACAATTTCAGCTGGATACATAGATTAATTTTTTTTGTAAAGATAAAAAACTCCCTATTTATTCAAGCGGGGTAAACAATCTTTTATTG
>VMHT01005548.1_pt1 | contig 11486 bp, 8 predicted proteins | sample 4693611 | NCBI WGS metagenome assembly VMHT01 (sample SAMN12280063, study PRJNA550983) | marine metagenome | isolation source: seawater sampled from same location over 5 years 0.02-0.2 micron viral filtrate | place: USA: collected off the coast of southern California halfway between the port... ... | reverse complement strand
TTTATGTTGCCGCGTAAAGCAGACATAACCAAGAAAAGAACGCAAGGTGATAAACGTACAGAGTTAATCTATGACGGTACAGCGATCCATGCTGTAGAGCTTTTATCGTCAAGCTTGCATGGTATGCTTACATCTCCTAGCACCCCTTGGTTTTCTATGCGGTATCGAGATCCATCACTACAAAATGATGATATGGCAAATGAGTGGTTGGAATTGTGCTTAGATCAAATGTATCAAGCTTTTAACAGATCAAACTTTCAGCAAGAGATACATGAGCTTTATTATGATCTGGTGGTGTTTGGCACTGCTGCTTTCTATGTTGAGGGTGACAAAGAGGGCTTGCGGTTTTCGTGTCGGCATATTGCAGAGATTACGGTAGCAGAAGATGCAAATGGCAAAGTAGATACAATTTACAGAAAGTTTAAGATTTCTTCTCGTGCTGCGGCGCAGCGTTTTGGTGAGGAAACATTGCCAGCACAAATGGCTAAAGATGTTAAGAACGAGCCACATAAGGAACATGAGATAATTCATGCAATATATCCGCGTGGAGAAACAAAGGGTCGTAAGGCACAGAACAAAGCAATAGCGTCTGTCTATTATCATGCAGACACAAGACAGTTATTGTCTGAAGGTGGCTTTGATGATTTTCCGTTTATGGTTCCGCGTTTCGTAAAAGATAGCGTAAGTACGTATGGCAGAAGTCCAGCAATGAACGCACTGCCAGATGTAAAGATGCTTAACAAAATGTCAGAAATAACAATTAGAGCAAGCCAGAAACAGGTTGACCCACCTCTGATGGTTCCAGATGACGGATTTATGTTGCCTGTACGTACAACACCGGGGGCGTTAAATTTCTACAGAACAGGCACAAGAGATAGGCTAGAGCCTTTAAATATTGGAGCAAACAATCCTCTCGGTTTAAACATGGAAGAGCAAAGACGTAATGCAATACGTCAGGCTTTCTATGTGGATCAGTTGTTGATGTCGCAAGGGCCAGCGATGACAGCGACTGAAGTGTTGCAACGTAACGAGGAAAAGATGCGGCTTTTAGGACCAGTTCTCGGTAGGCTCCAATCCGAATTGCTCCAGCCATTAATCTCCAGATCCTTTGCGTTGCTGCTCAGGAATGGTCTCCTCCCAGCTGCTCCTGAGCAACTACAAGGCCAAGACATTGATATTGAGTATGTCTCACCGCTTGCCAAGGCGCAGAGACTTACAGATCTACAGTCAATGTTGCGTGGCTTTGAGGTAATGATGCAGGTAGCAGAGATTGCGCCTGTGATGGATTATCTCGATGATGACAAGCTTGTGCAGTATCTTGTAGAGGTTACAGGTATTCCGGCACGAGTTATTAGAAGCAATGAAGAAGTAAGGCGTTTACGTGAAGAAAAAGCCGCGCAAGAAGAGGCGCAGCAAGCAATGCAGCAACAAATGATGCAAGCTGAGACAGCACAGAAAGTAGCGCCATTGATTAAAGCAGCAGGGTCTGTTGACTAATGAAAGAAATAGAAGAGTTAAAATTGGCTTATAGACGCACGTTCAATACAGAGGACGGCGAAAGAGTATTGAGTGATCTCAAGACCAGATTTGGATTTGAGGCAACCACGTTTACTGGCGATCCATATGAAAATTCATTTAACGAAGGACAACGAGCAGCGGTGCTGTTGATCGTCAGGATGTTGTCTGAAGGGAAGGAACCACAATGAGCGAAGAGGCAATCCAAGATACTGGATCTCAAGAAGCTGTACCAGAAGCTGTTGTAGCAGAAGCTGCACCAGAAACCGCACCAGTTGGCTTTTTAGAAAGTCTACCAGAAGAGCTACGTAATGAACCATCACTACGAAACTTTACGGACCCTAGTGCGTTAGCGAAAAGCTATGTTCATGCACAACGCATGATTGGAGCCGACAAGGTAGCCATACCTAGTAAATCTGCAACGCCAGAAGAATGGCGTGAGGTGTATTCAAAACTTGGCGCACCGCAAGAAGCAAATGCTTATGAGTTTGCAGAAAGCGAAATTTCCGTAAGTGAGGATCTTGTTGGAAACTTTCGTGAACGCGCATTAACTGCTGGCCTTACAAATGCACAAGCAAATGAAATGATGGGTTTTGTCAGAGATACAATCAGTGGCTTGGAAACTGATATGACTGAGACTACAGAGAAAGCTTTGCATGAAGGTGAGCAAGAATTACGTCAGGAATTTGGTCAAGCGTTTGATCAGAGACTTGAGCTTGCACAAATGGCAGCAAGAGATTTGCTTGGCGATACAGAAATGTTTGATAATATCACTTTATCGGACGGACGAATGTTAGGGGATCATCCAATGGTTGTAAAGATGTTTTCGCAACTAGCGGAACAAATTGGAGAAGATAACCTTGAAGGCGCACCATCAGAGCTTATAATGACACCACAAGAGGCTCAACGTCAAATTTCAGAGATGACTAGACGCGATGGTCCATATTGGGATAAGATGCACCCAGAGCATGACACTTACATTCAAGAAGTGTTACGTCTCAGGGAGTATGTTTAGTGGATAACCGCAAGGCCCACGACAAAGCTTGTAGACAAGCGGAATAGCTGCCCTAAGCAGTAGCATTGGCCCCTCTGGGACAACCAGGCGAAGCAAACCCGAAACTGAAACTGTAAAGGAGAGACGTAATGTCAACCCAAATTACTACAGCTTTTGTCAATCAGTTTTCTTCAAACGTCCAAATGCTATCGCAGCAAATGGGTTCTCTATTGCGTACAGCGGTAGATTCAGAAAGCGTGAATGGCGAAAAAGCTTTTTTTGACCAAGTGGGCGCAGCTTCCGCTGTCCTACGTACTTCGCGCCATGCGGATACGCCGTTGGTGGAAACACCACACAGCAGACGTATGGTAACAATGTCAGACTATGAGTACGCTGACTTGATCGATGATCAGGACAAAGTGCGTTTACTTGTTGATCCGACTTCAACCTACAGCCGTGCAGCAGCCGCTGCCATGGGCCGTGCTATGGATGATGTAATCATCACAGCAGCTCTTGGTACTTCAAACACTGGTAAAGATGGTAGCACTTCTACAACGCTTCCATCAGGTCAGAAAATTGCTCATGGTTCTGCTGGTTTGACAATTGCCAAACTAGTAAGTGCTAAAGAGTTACTTGATGCAGCAAGTGTTGATCCGTCAATACCGCGTTTCATCGTTGTATCTCCAAAGCAAATCAGTGATTTGTTGAACAACACAACCGTGACTTCAAGTGATTTCAATACCGTAAAAGCTTTGGCTCAAGGTGAAATCAACTCGTTTGTGGGCTTTCAATTCATCGTATCTAACCGTCTAAATACAGATACAAACAGTGACCGTCAGGTTATTGCGTTTGCATCAGACGGTATCAAGCTTGCCGTTGGTAAAGAGCCAGCCGCACGTATTGATGAACGAGCCGACAAGTCATATTCAACGCAAGTCTACTACTGTCAATCTATCGGTGCTACACGCATGGAAGAAGAAAAAGTAGTAGAAATTGCTTGTAACGAATAAGGAGACTGATTAATGGCAACTGTTTATTCAACACAACGCACTAATTCACGAGCAACTCCAGCCGTGATGAACAAAGCAAATGAGCTAGGCGGACGTATGCGCGTGGCTCATGGCACATACGAGGCATCTTCTCTAGCGTCTGGTGACGTTATTGAAATGTTTATCTTACCTGATGGCGCAAGATTGCTAGAAGGATCACTTGCACATGATGCATTGGGTTCATCTACAACTTTGTCAGTTGGTTATGCTGCACATACAAATGCTGCTGGTACTGCGGTATCTGCATCTGCTGCTGCATATAAGGCTGCTGCTGCATCTACATCGGCACAGAAGGTAGACATTCTTGCTACTCTGGCTCTAGGCTCAGGCACAGAGACAGATACCAATGAAGATGGTGTTGCTATCACAGCTACTATGGGCGGCGCTGCCGGCACTGGTACTATTGAAGTAACCATCAAGTATGTGGTTGACTAACTAGGATGGGGCGGTTCGCCGCCCCTTCTTTTATATGGAGATAGTTAATGGCAAGTACGGTTGATATAGCTAACTACGCACTTAATCTTTTAGGAGCGTCAAACATTTCTAGTTTTTCTGAAAACAGTAAAGCGGCTCGTGTTGTTAATCAGTTTTACGAAGGAACGCGAGATGCGGTGTTCAGATCACACCCTTGGAATTGTTTGATTGTCAGAGCAGAGCTTGCACGAGATAGCACTGCACCTAACTTTGGATACACATATCAGTACGCACTTCCAGCAGATCCATTCTGTTTACGAGTTTTAGAGTTTAGCAACGGTTCTCTGTCATATCCACAAGACAACATGACAAACAATTCTGGTGGTCCTGTGTTTGCGATAGAGGGCAGAAAGCTTGTGACTGACGAAGGTACAGCAAAAATTAAGTATATCGCAAAGGTAACAGATCCACAGCAATACGATCCAAGCTTAATACAAGCATTATCTGCTCGATTAGCGTCAAACATTGCGTATGCTATCACAGGTTCAAACAGCGTTGTGCAAACAATGTTTGCTAAATATGAAGCTGAGGTCAAAGAGGCAAGGTTTAACGATGCTACAGAGAGTGCTACGCAACGTTTGGAAGCAAGTGATTTGATTGAGAGTAGGTTCTAGGAATGGCAAGAAGCGCACCTGCCCTAAGTTCTTTTACTGCTGGTGAGATAAGCCCTAGACTAGAGGGCAGAACGAATATTGAGAAATATCGTGAAGGATTATCAGATCTTACTAATATGGTGGTGATGCCGCATGGTGGTGTAACAAGACGCCCTGGAACTGAGTATTTAGGTGAGGTAAAGAGTAGCTCAGTCAAAACAAGGCTTATTCCGTTTCAGTTTAAAACAAGTGATACGTATATTCTAGAGTTCGGTAATCAGATTATGCGCGTGTTTCGTAATGATCTACAAGTCTTAAACTCTTCAGCAAAAACAATTACTGCCGCAACAAAAGCAAACCCCGGTGTATTTACAAGCAACAGCCACGGTTTTAGCAATGGTGATGAAGTGTTTGTTGATAGCTTGGGAGGTATGACAGAGGTAAATGGTAGAAATTATTTAATAGCAAATTCAAGCACTAACACGTTTTCTTTGCAAGATCTCTTTGGAAATGACATAAATACTACCAGCTTTACAACGTATACATCTGGCGGCACTGCAACAGAAATCTTTGAAGTTGCAACGCCATACGCTGAAGCTGATTTATTTAATATTAGATTTGCTCAATCTGCGGATACAATGTATCTTGTGCATCCATCATATGATATACGCACCTTAACAAGATCGGATCACAATAATTGGACTTTCGCTACACTTTCTATTTCTGGTTCTCCCTCACCAGGATTAAGTGGATCGGATAATAGGCCAAGTTGTGTTTCGTTTTTTGAGCAAAGACTTGTATTCGCAGGTACAAACAATAATCCACAAAGTATTTGGTTTAGCAAAAACGGCAACTATACAAACTTTACAGTAGGTACAAACGCTGATGATGCTTTAATCTATACGATTGCGTCAAACCAAGTTAATGCTATTCGTTATCTCTCAGCAACAAGAGTGCTTACGATTGGTACATCTGGTGGTGAATATGTGCTTACGTCAACAAATGATGGACCAATAACACCTACGACAACATTGATACGTAAGTATTCTAACTATGGATCAGCGGCAATAGAGCCTGTGCAAGTTGCTGATGTAACGTTGTTTGTGCAACGTGGCGCACGTAAGGTTAGAGAGTTTAAGTTTGTTGGTAATGTGAATACTGGTGGGTATTCTGCCCCTGATATGACGATACTAGCAGAGCACATTACAGATGGTGGTCTTACACAGTTTGCATATCAACAAGAGCCAGATAGCGTTGTGTGGGCTACAAGAGCCGATGGTACGCTTGTAGGCATGACCTATAGACGCGAAGAAGAGGTCGTTGCGTGGCATAAGCATGTGATTGGCGGTGCATTTAGCGGTGGGCAAGCTGTTGTTGAAAGCATTGCAACATTGCCGTCTGATACTGGCGAGGATGAATTGTATATGATTGTGAAGCGTACAATCAACAGTGTAACAAAAAGATACGTTGAGAAACTTAAATTGTTTGACTTTGGCGCAAATACAACAGGTGCTTTCTTTGTTGATAGTGGATTGTCGTATAGTGGCGGTGCGGTAAGCAGCTTATCAGGGTTATACCACTTGCCGGGTGAAAGTGTATCTGTGTTAGCAAATGGTGCAAGTCATCCTGATAAAACGGTTGCATCTGGTGGTATAACGCTTGATTTCTCTGCAACAAGTGCATCTGTGGGCTTTTCGTTCACAAGCAACCTAGAAACATTACGTATTGAAAGTGGTTCTGTTGATGGCACAAGTCAGGGCAAACCAAAGCGTATTCATGCAATCACATTAAGATTGTTTGAAACAGTAGGTGTAGAAGTTGGTAATGGCGCTGATGACTTAGATCGTATACCATTTAGAGATAGTTCTATGGATATGGATACTGCCATACCATTATTTACAGGAGACAAAGAGATAGAGTTTCCTGGTGGGTTTGAAGATGATGACCGTATTTTTGTGAGGCAAACGCAACCACTACCATTGACGGTATTGGCGTTGTTCCCACGCATGAATACATTTGATTTGTGAGGTAGATTATGGGCGCTGTTTGCACAGGGATACAAGTTTTCACAGGATTAACTGGCGCTGTTAAACAGAAAAATGCGTCTGATAAAGCTGCTGAGAAAGCGCAAGCTGCGGCAAACTTCAACGCAGATCTGATTGAGCGTGATATTGGTTTGCTTGAAAGACAACGTGGTATTATTAACGCACAGTTTGCAATAGATGGTGTAAGAAATCGTAGGGCGTTTGAAAGAGAGATACAGGGTCAAGCAAGATCTGGGTTTGGATACGCTGGATTTGATATGAGTCGAGGCACACCACTTGCTGTATTGCGTATTAATGCCAGAGAGTTTGATTATCAAGAGGCTGTTAATGAGTTCAACAATGAAATGACAAATATGCAGATAAGTGATGAACAAGAAAACGCACGTCTTAATGCTGAGTTAGCACGTATGGAGGGTAGCGGCGCTGCTGCTAGTCTACGTGCTCAAGGTACTGCGTCTTTAATAAGTGGGTTAGGTCAAGTAGCAGGTCTTGGCTATCAACGCGGAATATTTGGTTCTGGTCCACAATATTCTACAAGAGCGTCAGGATCTAACTTTACAACTAGTCTACGCCCAATGCCACGTCCTTTGTTGAGGTAAGAACATGAGAATACCAGTATACCGAACAGAAGCTAGAGTAAGCACGGAAATGCCGGGGCGTCCTATACGTGCAAGGCGAAGTGTAGCTAGAGAAGCCGAACAAGAGCTGGCAAAGGCTGCACCAGCAAAGGCTGCGTTGGCTGCAATCGGTGAATACGCTGAAACACGCTACAAGATGGAAACAAAAAACAATCTTGATAATGCGTTGTTAGATGCACAAGAGGCGTTGCGTGAGAGGCGCGAAGAGCTTTCTAAATCAGATTTATATGGCAGTGTTCTTGATGGTGATGATCCAATATGGACGCGAGAGACAAGTAAGCTACAGCGTGAGTTATCTGATCGAGTAGGAAGCGATAGATATGCACAGCAACAGTTTCAGTCACAGTTTCGTCAGTTAGAGATACAGAATAGATTTGCGTTACGCGGTGACATTGATCGCCGTGTTGAGGTTGCCTCTCTGCAAAACAGAGAAAGAAAACTTACGGATGTTGAGAACCAGATAGCAGGTGGTCAGGATCTCAGTGTCATATCTATGGCATTGCAAGGTGTCGTAAACGATACACAGAAAATGGCACAGATAAAGGCTGGTGATCTTAGCAGTCTTTCAAAGCAACAATACGCTATGATTTATAACGGTACGGTACGTGCGCTTACAAACTATGCCGATAGTTCAGAAAGCGGTGTACGTGCTATTGATGAAGTAAGACGTGCGTTACGTGATGGATTACCTGCTGACTTATTTGATCCACGCGAAGAAGAAATGCCTATGGGTGAAAAAGCTATAACATCCTCTCAAGCTGCATACGTTTACGGATTGATGAAAATGCTTGATCCATCAGATCAAGTAAAGATGTTAAAAGCTGTTGGTGGTGAACAAACTTTTATAGAAGGCCCAACTATTGCAGAGGAGCAAGCACAAGAACTTGCTAAACTTTACACAAATGAAATATCGCAATCAATAAACATATATACTGACAACTTGCCTAATCAAACATTGCCAGAAGAAACAATACTTGATTTAGAAACAAATGTGGCAAGTGTTAAAGATCAAATAGAGCAAGACGAATATATTAAAATAGCAAAAGAGCTTGATAATTTAAAACAACTTAATTCTTTGAAAATCGGATTAGGGCGTAGAGCAACTTTAAACAATATAGACGCTTATGTGGAACTTTACGCTAAAGGTGTTGAGGGTCGTGGTCTAAAGGGGCGAGATACCGACTTTGAAAATAAAGCACTTAAAATGGCAGAAGATTTGCGTGATGCTATGGTAGCTCAACTAGGTGTAAATGGTGATGCAATCGCTTTTGCGGAAGCAAATAAAATGGATACTGTTAATATCCAACCTGTAAACTTATCGTCAGAAGCTCTAAGCACAGGTCAAAGCGGTTTAGAAGATAGAATAGAAGCTGGTAAAAAAATACAGAAACTCAATGGATTGCCATATACACCAGTTCTTTCACAAAAAGATGCTAATATTGTTCTGTCAAACATTCAAGCGCAACAAGCACCAGCGGATCAAGCTGCTTACTTAAAATTAATTACCGATAAAGTAAGCATGGAAAGCAAAGGTTTTTTGTTAGAAAGCTTGCGTCGAAAAGGATTAGCGCCAGAGTTTGTGCAAGCAATGTATATTGACGATCCAAAAGTATTCGGTGATCTTATAGACACTAAAGATTTAGAAACGTCAAAGCTTAAAGCTAATTTGGAAAAAAGCAAAGCGTCTGGTGTAACTGGAGTTTTATCTACTTTAGTAAACCTACCGTTTTTTCAAAACTATGCTTCCGCTTACGTTGCCGGAGGTGACGGTGCTAGAGCGATAGAGTTACTAACAGAGCAAAGACTTATGGCTGAAAAGCTTGCGCTTTACTACGCATATACGATGGATGTTAATACGGCAGTTGAAAAAGCTGTAGAAAGTATTTTTCCAGGCGAAGTACAAATAGACAGAAATCTTAACTTTATTGTGCCTAAAGGATTAGATCCAGATAAAATTTCAACAGCAGCAAAAACCATAATAAGAGGTGATGTTCTAAATAGATTCGATTTAATTCCATTGAGTGATCCAAGGTATAGTTTTTTACAAAATGTAGGAATAAATGTGACGTCTTTATCATCAAATGGTAAGTGGTTAAACAACAGCACTGGTGATGGTGTGGTATTACATTATGATTTAGAAGGTACTTATATACCAGCCCTAATTAAAGATGGCGCAAAACCGTTAGAGTTTAAATTTACAGATTTAGAAAAAATGAATTTGTTAGAATTAAAAAGCGGTCAAAATACTTTGACGCCAGAAGCTGTATCAAAAAGTTTTGTTACTGGATTTAAAAACATACCAACAGAAATAACTGGTGCAGGTACATACTCTCTAGGTGTTTCGCCAGTAGCTTCAGAAATGCCAGGATTAGATGAAGATTTAAATAAACGTGCAGAAGAAGGGTTAAAAGATTTTTTTGGTCAATAAAGGTTTAAAATGCGTCCACGTCCGTTAAAACAAGATAGTGCAGTAATAAGAGCAACAGGTTTTGCTGACTTAGAAATTTCGGCTGGACAAGTATTTAAGCAAGCATTTGAAGCCCCAACCGTAGGTAATCTTTTATATCACAAATATAAAACAACTAACGATCAATATAACAATCAAACAGAAGAAGAAAAAAATAACTTTTTTGACCAACAAGAAGATTTTTTCAACAGAAAACATCAGTTGCAATCGGAGCTTGACCAAGAAACAGACCCTATTAGAAGGGATCGTTTGTTAGATGAAATGGACGAGTTGCATAAAAACAAAAACGTGCAACGAGATTTTCAAACACAAAAAATGATAGACGATGGTAGGTTATTAACCGCCGATGCTTTAAATGAAGAATATGGAGATCTTTATACATTTGAAAAACCACAGTCACGAGAAGTGGCAGAAATGTTGGTTAAAAACAAACGAGAAGAGCTAATACGCAACGCTATCTTAGAAAAAGGTTTGGATGATGTTTCTGGTTATACAGCACTTATAAGCGGTGCTTTGCTTGCGGCTGCAACGGACCCTATAGAACTTGGTGCAGCATTTATACCATATTTTGGACAAGCAAGACGTGCGGCTACAATCGCTCGATTTGGCAAAGTAAAAGGGCGTACCACTATAGGGGCTGCGGAAGGTCTTGCCGGATCTCTAGTTACAGAACCTTTGTACTATGGATTATCGCAACAACTACAGCTTGATTATAGCATGGGCGAGGCCTTGCTTAATGTTGGTGTGGGAACATTTTTAGGCGGTGGTATCGGCACTATTACTGGCGTTACTGCTAGGCGAATAAACATAAAAGAAGTTGCTCGTGATAGTGGTGTGCCAGATGACATATTTCCTGAGCAACAACGTATAAGTGAAGCAGATGCAGTTGCAGAAACACAACGTAGAAATAAAAACACATACAAAAACAATGGTGTGTTTGGAGGGCAACGGATTGGAAATGTTGTTTTAAGACAATTTTTAAATGACAATGAGATAGATGTGTCTCCTGTTATGCCGAGATACGCAAAACGTCCACAAACTCTAGTAGAGTATATAAAAGATCGTGGTGGTATTAATGATGATAAAGGACCATTGAAAGGAGAATTAAGTAAAAAAGGTATAAAAGCTCGTACTGGATACGTTACAAAAAAAGGTAGTCGCGTATCCTTTCTAAGCAACAAAGATTCTGAGTTAGATCTAGTTGAAGCAACGGAAATAGCTTTTAATGGCGGTTATCTTGGCAACAATCAAGTAGACGAATTTTTACAAAGAATAGATGAAGATTTAAATGGTGATTATACATTTTCATTAGCAGATCAGGAACAAGGAGATTTGTGGAGAAAATATCATCAGGGAAAAAATGATTTTGAAAAAGAAACAGAAGCTCGTAATCTAATCCGGCAGCAAATAAAAGATACTACTGGTCGTGATGTAACAGATGCTGAGGTTGCTATACTTGCAGATGAAATAAATCGCACTGGTGTAGATTTAGAAGATGCCACCAAATCTATACAAGTAAAGTTAGATGATTTTCAAGCACAAATGCTTGCAAGAAATGGTCAGTCAATAGCAAACGATGTGGGCGCAGATGTAAACTCGGCAGAACGATTTGACGAATTGTTGCCGCAAGTGCAAGATGAATTTGAGTTTGATGCGGAGTTAGAGCAAAACGAAGCAATCATAAGACAGTATGAAGAGAATGGCGATTTAG
>VMHT01135929.1_pt1 | contig 11488 bp, 14 predicted proteins | sample 4693611 | NCBI WGS metagenome assembly VMHT01 (sample SAMN12280063, study PRJNA550983) | marine metagenome | isolation source: seawater sampled from same location over 5 years 0.02-0.2 micron viral filtrate | place: USA: collected off the coast of southern California halfway between the port... ... | reverse complement strand
TATCAAAGAAGCTGTTGAATTAGAAAAAGAATTTATTACTGAATCATTACCATGCGCTCTTATTGGTATGAATCAAAACCTTATGAAACAATATATTGAATATGTTTCAGATCGCCTTCTTCTTATGTTGGGATTAGAAAAAGAATATCATTCTGAAAATCCTTTTGAATGGATGGAATTGATTTCTGTTCAAGGGAAAACAAACTTTTTTGAAAAGCGGGTCGGAGAATATGCTAATATAGCTAATTCAGAAAATAGCGAAAATGTTTTTTCGATTGATGCTGATTTTTAAGATTTCTTTGTGAGTAATCTTTCAACGTTTGATTTTGATTTTGTAGTTTTTTTAGTTTTTTTTACTTCTCCAAAAGAGATTGATATTTTATTTTCTTTTATTTCAAGATTTTTAATTGAAATAATATTACATTCTTCTGTATCATAATTAACATCGGTTAATTTATTTAATTTACCATTTCTACATGCTTCGGCCAATATTTTACGTAATTCTTCTTGTTTTTCTTTTGTTAAATTTTTTTCTTTACCTTTTTGTTCTGAAAATAAACGAATACGATTTAATTTCATCCCTGTATCTAAACGATTCCAAGGTTGTTTAAATAATTGCGTTTTTTCTTCATCTATAAATTTTTTCATGTTTTCAGGGGTTTCAACTTTTGATTGAACCTTTGTTACAGTTGAACTTCGGCTTTCAATATCACGTAACTGCATAGGCTTCTTATGTTTATTTATATTTTTTACATCTTCTTTTTTTTCATTATTCCCATCTTGTAAAACATTTTTTAAATCGGTTGACTTTTCCATAGTATATTAGTATTACTATTTAAAGTATCCTTAAATAATCATATTTTATTACATTCTTGTAAATGAAAATAAATATTACTATTATATATATATATATATTTACAAATGGAATATAATCTAGATGAGAAAAAACTTAAATTAACATGTATTAATTTTAGCGATGAAATTGTTAAAGATGAAATATTTCTAAAAAATAAAGATGTTACAGTTTTTAATAGTAGTATTTTACAACTGGAAAATTCAGATGACATGTTAATAAGTAGTAGAGGATGGTATGGTAATATTCGAAGTTGGGATGGTGTTAATTTTATTATTCTTTCTCTTTTTGATAAAGATTTTAAGAAAAAAAAACAAAATATTATTGGTATTGATCTTAAAGCCCTTCAAGATAAAAATATTCAATTTAAAGAGTTTAAAGAATCTCAAAAAAATATTATTCCTCATGGTGAAAAATTATTAAAAGGTCCTGAAGATCCAAGATTATTTTATCTTAAAGATGATATTTACATATTAATTAATGATTTAACTCCCGAAGATAAAAGACATATGTTTGTAGCAAAAGTAAATCTTAATACATTAGATTACGGAAAAACAACGGAACTTTGTGATTCACTTTCAACAAAGTTTGAAAAAAATTGGGATCCGTTTATTTATGAAGATAAATTACATTTCATTTACGATATTAATCCTCTAAAAATATTTGAATTAGAAGATAATTTTGATTGTGAATTAAAATTTAATATGGAAAATTCATTATTAACAAAAGTAACTGATAGCTTCCCAGATTTAGATTTTCATTTAAGAAATTCAACCAATTTAATCGCCCTTAATAAACAAGAATATTTAGGACTAGGACATGGTGTTTTAGATTATAAAAATAATACAGACATTAATAAATATTTAATTTCGTTATTTGATAATTCTGATTATTCTGACTCAGATAAAACTTATTTCAAAAAATTCTTTAAACTATATACAGGATTTTTCTACAAATTAAATATGGAAAAACAAGAAATAACACATATCACTCCATTTTTTCAGTTACCTAATTATGAATCAAAACAAGAATTAATATTTTTCCCAACAAGTATTTCAATGGATTCAGAAAAGTATATTTCGATCTCATATAATGTAGGTGATAATCGTTCTTATTTTACGAAATTACATTTAGATGTGATAAATATTTCTCTTTATAATAAAGATAATATTGACTTTTTAGTTAATCTAAATATTAATCCAAAATATTACATTGAATTAATAAGAACATTAAGAAAATATTTAGGTTATTCTGTAAAAAAGAAAAATTATTACCTTTTTGGAAATACCAAAAAAACATTTTCTTTGAAGAAAAAAATAAATAAAAAGTCAAAATTAAAAACCAAAAAATCCATCACAAAACCTTCAAAAAAAATTAATAATTTGTTAGATAATGAAAAATTACCCTTTGGTGAAATGAAAGGGACAAAAATTAAAGATCTTAAGCCTGATTTTATTAAAGAATTTATTAAAACAAATGAATACAGAAAAAATAAAAAATTAATTGATTTGTTTTTCAAATATCATAGTAATGTAATTGAACAATCTGGAGGTGGAAAAAAAAGAAATAAACGTTCTGTTAAAAAATCTTCTAAAAAACATACCCTTCATTATTTTGGTACAGATTGGTGCTTTTATTGTAAAAAATTCAATCCTAAATGGAAAAATTTAGTTGATTCTCATAAAAAAAATAAACATATTTCTTTCAAAAAAACAGTGGTTGATGAAAGTAATGAAGACCTTGTAAATAAATTTAATATTGTATCATATCCAACATTACTATTGGTTAAAGATGATGGTTCTCAAATTCCTTATTTATCTGATAAAAGAGAAAAAAAAGATATTGATGTATTTTTAAAACAACAGAATGTATTTTAAATTATATCTTTAATAAGGGGAAAATTCCGAACATGTTTTACATTTGATTCCTAAATTATTAATATTATTTTCTCCCCCAAATTGTAATGGTTTGATATAATGTATTTTGTAATCATAAATATCTTTATGTAATATTGGATTTTGACAATGTAAACACCTCCATCCTTGTCTCATCGCAAGATTGTATCTTAATCCATCCATTTGATTTTGTTTATAAACAATTGAATTTAGATCATATAATGGTCTTTCATCAATATCTTTTACATTTTTGAAAACATTGTATACAAATGTTTTTTGATATGACATAAAGTAATAAAAGAGAATATATGATACAATAAATGTTGTAAAATAAAAATGATGTTTTGATTCTAAATATTCGGGATATCTTTTATATATCTGATAATAAATAGCTATTATAATACATAAGATTATTATATATTTCATTATAATAATTAATAATATATTTTTAATGTATTGTGTCTATATCCTTCAATCAAAAAATAAATCATATATTGGAATGACAAATGATTTTTTAAGAAGATGGATGCAACATAATAGGATGTTGAGTGGTGGCGCTAAATATACAACCAAAAATAATCAATATATTTGGAACCCTATCTGTATTGTTGATGGATTTGAAACTAAAAGGGAAGCAATGCAATGTGAATGGAGACTTAAAAGGGCCAAAGGATATTACAATCGTTTACTTTATCTTTCAAATATTTTACAATCAGAAAAAAAATGGACTAGTAAAAGCCCTTTCATTGAATCACAAAATTTAAATATTTATATTCAAGATAAATATAAATACATTTTTCCTATGAATACAAAACAATTAGTATGGTTTTAAAAAAAAATAATGGATAATTATATATGCTTTCCATATCAAAGGTTCCTCCACCTCCTCCTATTTTAAAAATTGATAAAGATGATAAAGAGGTTGAAAGTCCTTCCGGTCTTGATATTAATCAACCTCCAATATTGCCTCTCTCGGATAAACAACCACCTTTTCAACAGAAACAACCTTTTCAACAGCAACCACCTTTTCAACAGCAACAACCTTTTCAACAGCAACAACCTTTTCAACAGCAACAACCTTTTCAGCAACAACCACCAAAATTGCCTCTCTCGGATAAACAACCCCCTTTTCAACAACAATCATCACAACAAAAAACATCGGGCACAGAAAAATTATTATCAGATGCTCTTAATTCAATAAGAGTTCCAAAAATTAATCGTGAATGGAAAAAATGTATAACTGAAATTGAAAAAGTAATCGATAAAAAACCAACCTCGGATGAATATAATAATCCTAATACTAGAAGAAATATAGAATATTATAAAGATCGTTTAGGAAAAGATCTTTATGAATGTAAAATAAATCAAAAAAAGAAAGAAGAGGAAGATAAAAAACTTGAACAAATGAAAAGACAAAAGGCTCAAGAAGATTTTGAAAAAAAGTTTGAAATGAAATATAATCTTAAACCCCAGGAAAAACAATCTAGTACAAATACTACACAACAATCAAATAATATACAACAACCACAACCGCAACCAAATAATATACAATCACGAGTGAATAAACCTTCACCAGCTTTTGGATTAGAAATGGAACAAAATCAAGGCCAACTACAAACGTCAGAAAATGTAAAATCAGAAAAAAAAGAAAAAGGATTCTTTGATTCCATCTTTGGAAGTAATGAAGAAGAAGATAGTGATGAAGATCTTACAACCAAAGAAGAATTAGTGGACACAATTAATATGTATCTAAAATCACAAGATCCAAATATGCCACAACCTATTAGTTTAACAGATGTTAAAGGTGTTGATAATTTAATTTCTCGTTTTGAAGAATTAGTTGAAAATCATGATATTCTTGATTCAAGGTTTCAAAAATATAAAGAATCTCAAAAAGTAAAAAATGTAAAAGATAATACTATTATTGTAGAACAAGAGGATACTATTAGTAATCTTACATCTGTTGTAAATAAACTTGAAAAAACATTAAAAGATTATAGGAAAAATGCAGAAAAAAAATATATGGCTCAAGAACAAATACATATAGATAATATCAAACAGTTAGAAAAAGAAAAAGATGAAGAAAGTAAAACCGTTCATAAATATATGCAAGATATATTAAATGAAAGGATTGATAGTGCAAATAATATAATTCAAGAATTAACAAATGATACAAATAAAGCGATTAAAGTATCAAAAAAAATAAAACTTCCCAAAAAAGAAAAGAAAACAAAAAAGAAGAAGAAGAAGAATGGAAAGAAAAGTAAATGATTTTAATTAGTTTTTTTAATTTAATTTTTGTATATATTATCATTAAATTATGAAAAGATATTTTAATAATAATAATCTTGATATTGACCCTGTTAGAAACTCGTGGAATAAAAATAACGAATTATTAGAATTTCATCAACCTATTAATAAATTACGCGATGATATTATGGTTAATAGCATATATTTATCAAATAATGAACCACAAAATACTACTCCACAAAACAATACCAAATATAATAAGAGTACTATTTATAATAATGATACTTTTTCTTCATTAAATCAACCATTAAATCAACCATTAAATCAAAGGAATCAATCTCAAAATCAAAAACAATATCAAAATTATAATCAAAATTATAATCAACCATATTTACCAAAAGATACATATGAATCATTTTCAAATAATAATTCAATGGTAAATAAAAATTTAACCGTTCCACCACCAACAGTAGAGGAAAACTATAATTCAAATGCTCCTAATTTTTCATTAAAAACAAATGGTTATCAGAATATAGATGATTCTGTCATAGAATTGTTACCCAAAAATAATCAGAAACCAAATCAAATGGTTATTAGTTCACCACAAAACTATACAAATGATAATTTTAAGTTTAATAGCATTACACAAGAATTATTTGAAAAAGATGAAGAATTACAAAGATATAAGAATGAAGTTTATCAATTACAACGTGAACTTAATTCTTCAAAAAAAGAAAAAAGTAAAATGATATCTACAGATATGGAAAATAAAATGTTAAAAGATAAATTACAAGAGCATTATGAAATATCACGAGAGATTACATCTTTAAAACACCAATTAAAAAGGACACAATTGGAAAATCAAGGCACAAATGATACAATTGATTCTTTAAAAAAAATCATTCATAAACAACATATTCAGCTAACTCAAAGGGTCGTTGAAAAATCAAAAAGAATACACATATCTGAGTCAGAAGAAGACTCTTCGTCAAGTGAATCAGATATAGATTCAGAATCTGATTATGATTCAACGGATTCAGAGGATGAAATTATTCAAACAAGGGAAACACCTCCTGTTTTACAAAAGAAACATATTGATCCTATCATAAAAAAGAAACCAATTCTAAATAAATCTCAAAATCTTTCTAATAAAAAAGGCAAAGACAATAATATTAAAGAAAAAATATTAGATATTAAACCAACATCATCTCCAAGCTTTTCAGTTGGAAATAATACTAATCATAATAAAAAGATAACCCCCAATAAAAAAACAACACCTAGAAAAGTACTAACTCCAAAGAAAAATAATATTTATCAAAATAATGTCTTAAAAAGTGCATTATTAAAACAAAGTATTCCAGCAAGAAAAATAGATGAAACAATGATAAAATTAAAAATAACTCCACAAACTACAATCACAAAAGATTTAATTAATAATTTCATTCGTTCAATTAAATTCTAATGTTGTTTATATATATATATGAAAGATTGGATCTCTCCTATACCAAAAAAAGTCCATCTAATTTGGATTGGTGGTGAACAACCTGATTATTTAAAACTTTTTTTACAAACTTTCCGAGAAAATTTCCCAGAGTTTGATATTAAGGTCTGGGGTAATAAAGATTTAAATAAAAAAAACTTTCCGAAAACCATCGAATATATTAGAAAAGTAAAAAAAATTCATGGTACACAAATGGTAGATGATTATGGCGATAAAATGTATAATTCTAAATTGGAACCCCTCACGTATTCTAAATGGGCCCAAATAACGGATCTTATGCGTCTAGAAATAGTTTATAATAATGGAGGTTACTATTTTGATACTACATTTGAAATATTAAAACCGATGGATCAATTATTAAATCGTAAAGAAAAGTTTGTAGGATGTAATGAATATCCACGTTTTAAAAATGCTCCTATTTTATCAAATAGTTTCTTTGGTGCTGTAAAAAATAGTGTTATCTTAAAAAGATTGTTAAGTAAGAAAAAACTTAATAAAATTAATTTTTATCAAATGGCGGTTGATTTTGAAACTGGTCCGGGTTATTTAAGGAGTGGTATTTATAAATCAGATAGTTTTTATATCTTCCCATCTACATATTTTTACCCTTTTGTGGAAGAATACAGTAAAGGACAAGATCCTCCTTATAGGAAAGCATCCAAAAATAAATGTCATAGTAATAAGAAAAAAAAATATACAAACAAAAGACTTAAAAATAAAAAAGGATTCATTGAATTCCCCTGTAAAAGATTTCCTAAATCATATGCTCTTAAACATTGGCAACTTGGTAAATCATGGCTTATCAATGAATATTATGTCATTGATAAAGAAACAAATGAAGTTATAAAATATAACGGTTAACAATTTCCTAATGTTGTATTTGTTATACTTGTAATCGCTCTTAAATTTGTAGGATTACATTGTAGTAATATTTGCTTATTTACTTCATTTTTTTGTAATATATAACTATCATTTTCATATATTAAACGAAATATACCATCATTATTATTTAATGATTCTTGTATTGTACTTATTTCATCACAGCTTTTTACAGATGTAAAAAAACCCCCATCAATTGGACCAGGTAATCCTTGTACAATATTATTTGGAAGATGAATACAACTTGTCTTTGTTGTAGCCATTTCTGTTACAGGACAGATACTATGTGTAATTCTTATTGCTTCATCAATATTATTGAATTGATTAAAACCTTCAATTACAATCTCATTTGTATTATCCGGTGGTTTTTTTCTATTATCAGGTTCTCCATTATAATTATAAAATTCATCTCCATAACTTGCCCTTATCGTATTTTTCTCGTAAACAACCTTTTTATTGTTTCGTTTATATTCTGATATGTGTTGAATAAAAAAAAGTAATCCTATAAATCCAACAGCTATTGTAAATTTAAAAGCTAAATCATTTTCTTTTGACATTAATTAATATATATATATATTAAATCATATATATTTTTTTATATATATACTAAAAATGTTTCATTAATATCAATGTCATTAATAAAAAATAATTTTTTATCTTTCATATTTTGTTTTAGTGTTTCCCATGATTCTTTCCCAATATTATTTATCATATTTTCTTCATTCATATAAAATACATCCATAGTATTTTCACTTTCACTACACTTGAATCCCAATGTTCCATAGCCTTGTTCATTTTTACTTCCGTCATAGATTTCAATTAGTTTTTTCATATTTTCATTTAAAAACCGTGTAATATATTCAGGCGCACTATCTATATCTTTTATTTTACTCATAATAATTATTCAATATCCTTTATTTAATTATTAAACTTATCAAATCTTTTCATTTCATTATGATAATTTTCATTTACATTTTTACTTTGAGTATATATTAATTTCAATATTTCTCTTTCTCCAATTACAGGTGGTGTTACATGGTGTTCATATCCTTGAGCTTTTACTACAAGTATTGAATTAGGTTTTGTCCATAACTCTTGTAAGTTTCCATTTTTATCTCTCCACTGTGTTTTACTTTGGGATTCATTTGTAATTGTAAATATTGCTTCATATTGAGGTTTTTCATATAATAATGTATCTTTATGCCATTTCATTCCTTGAGAATCATCCGGATAAAAACGATGTTCAATAGGGAAATCAGAAGGATATATTTTTGGTTTAATATATCCTTGTAAACTATCTACATATTTTTTATCATAAAAAATATTATAAATATATTCTTCTTTTAAAGGCTTTGCATATCTAAAATTTTCATAAATGAATTTTTCTTTATTTTTATCTAATTGTAATACTTTTTCATAATCTTTTTTATCTAAAAAGTTTTCTATGTAAATAATATTTTCATCATTTATATTTTTATCATCTATAAAAAATACAAAATATAATAAGATAATATAAAGTATAACTATAATACAGTTTTTCTTATTCATTATATAGTATTCTAATATTATCTTTCCATAGATAATAATATAGCCTGTTGTAAATCTTCTTCTTCTCTTTGTCTTAGCATTTCTTCTCTTACAATATTATTAATAACTGAAGACATTTGTGGAGGGATTATATTTTCTGTTTCGGCATCTGTGTTTTCGGCATCATTAATAGGATTTATAATTGATCTTAACATTTCATCTATTTCATTTAATATACGGTTATCTATGATAGTTTCATTATTATTTTCTAATTCACTTATTTGTTCTGGTGTAAGGGATATTTCTGTTTCTACATTTACGAAAGTTTGTTCAGGTTCAGGTTCAGGTTCAGGTTCAGGTTCAGGTTCAGGTTCAGGTTCAGGTTCAGGCTCTATAGGAAAAACGTGTCTACAAACAGGACATGTATTATGTTCTTCAAACCAGGGAAAGATTCCATTACATATTTCTTCTTTTTTATCTTTGTGAAAAAAATGAGATGTACCATCGCACGGCAACTTTATAATTTTTTCATTCAATAAAAAACTTTCTTGGCATATAGCACATGATAATTCATTTTCTAGATCATGTTCATCTACGGTATGCTCTTCTAATGTTTGTTTAAATTCTTTACATAGTGGCGTTATTGTAGGTTTTTGAGAATTAAAAGATTGTTCAAAAATATTATTTTCAGGATTGAATATCATCGTCCTTATTATGGGTGGCAATATTATTACATGTGGTTGTTCCATTTGTATTAATATCTATATTATATTTTTCTTTAATATTTTTTCGTAATTTTATTATAACTTCTTCTTTGGTTGTTGCATAAATGTCTTCGAATATATTGAGTGTTTTGTAAGATATTTTTGTATTTTCATAATATGTTTCACAATCCATATGATAATTTATCAATATTGAAATTATAAATTATAAATTCAAATTTAAATATTGATAAAATTATAATGTCATTAAGTTACTTGGAAAAAAAAACAAATGGTATGCAAATAGATCTTGATTGTAATTACATTGATCCGGAAACAATGAATTCAAATCAATTTATACAATCATGTATTAAAAAACCAAGTCAAGAAAACCCATTTCATTATGATAAATGCTTAAATTTAAGTATTCAAGTTGAAGATAATATAGAAGGCTTTTCAAATGATCATTCAAGCAAAGGTACAGGTGTTTCATATACTCCTATAGGAATTTGTCACGATGGTTACATAAGGGGTGAAGATGGGAAATGTAATATTTTAGAATATAGAGGTAGAGTAAGGGATGGAAATTGGCAAAGAGGACAACATTCGGAAACTATTCATGATGGAAAAGAAAATTATAATATATGTGGTAATAATTCTATCTTTTTAGGATTATCTAATGGACACCCAAGGTGTGAATTAAAAGAAAACATAGAAGAACCTGTCATTGAAGGATTTGATGTTAATATGTCAGAGATAAGGGCGAGGGAAGTTTATGAAGAAATACAAAGATAACTATTGAATCATAGTTATTCCTTTACAATTTTCAGGCGATATATATATATCAGGTATATCACATTCGTAATATCGATTTGTATTATAAATTACATATTCATTTCTCTTACTTATTATATTTTCTAAATTAGTTAAATCACTTGAACAATTTTCATATTTATCTTCATAATACATTATTTGTGCTTTTTTACTTCCTTCTAAAAATAAATTATATAATAAATATCCTATATTAAAACAAATAAATAAGTTTAATTTATACACCTTTGCTTGTAATTTTCTTAACATTCTTTCATTGTCAATTATAATATTATTCATATTTGTATTTGTATTTTCTTGAATTTCTTCATTTACTTTTACAATTATATTCTTTTTCTCAGAATTTAAATAATATTTTATATCACATCTACATGTAGGGCACGATGTTTTTTTTTTATCAAACCATTCATGAATACATTTTTTACAAAAATTATGATTACAATTTGTAATACATTCTTCATTAATACATTTTTCTTCCATACATATAGTACATGTGAAATTACTTTCTATTTCTCTCCCGATTTCTATATCTATATTTAAATTATCCTTTAATTCCATTATATTACTATAATATTAGAATTATTAAAAAAAATAGTAAAAAAAATTATTTAATTTTGATTATTGTTTATAGTTTTCTATGATATTTATCGTTTGCTTTACCAATCGGTTTCATCTACATCTTCAGAATAAGAATTGTTATGGAAGTTGTTTGTGTTGGCCTTCTCAAGAGATTGTGTAACAAGGTTTCTCACTGTTTCAAGAGAGTCCTTCCTATCTTCAGTATTCATTTCCACCGTAACAAGTACCTTTTCTTCAGATTCATATTCCATATTCAAAAGCTCAAAGTGTAGAAACTTCATGCGGATCTTTCTGTCTTGTGAAATGTTCACATTCAGTCTCCCTCCATCAAAACCATTATCACATGCTCGGATGTTTCCTTCAAGTTCCTTAATGTTCTTACCCCCCCGCCCAATAAACTTTGGAATGAGATGATGTTCTAGTGGAGCCTTGAACACAAACTTCGTATTTAGACGGTTTTCTTGCCTTTTCT
>VMHT01148329.1_pt1 | contig 11489 bp, 9 predicted proteins | sample 4693611 | NCBI WGS metagenome assembly VMHT01 (sample SAMN12280063, study PRJNA550983) | marine metagenome | isolation source: seawater sampled from same location over 5 years 0.02-0.2 micron viral filtrate | place: USA: collected off the coast of southern California halfway between the port... ... | reverse complement strand
TGATAGATCTACGATATCTCTGGTGCTTTCACTGTCTGGCAAAACCATAACCAGAAAATCTGTAAGAGGTAATAGCCCTTCTAATGCATCTATGCTCAAAACCTCATCTGCAAAATTGCATTCTTCTGGGTTTCTTCTTATACCCGTAACTTTCATATTAAACATCTTGGCCAGCTTAGCCACTTCTTTGCCAATTCCTCCATAGCCGAGAATGACTAAAGTTTTATCTGTTAACTCACCGTCTCCACCATTTGGCATCCATTCTTTTTCTTTTTGCATAATTGCGTGCTCATCAATTCTTTTATTCCATCTGAGCATTTGAGCTAAGACATAATGAGACATAGGCTTTCCATAAATGCTGCTTGCATTTGCTATCACGGCCTGAGATTCTTTTAAAACAGCCTGCAAAAAAGGCGCATCCATTCCCGCATAACCGCTCTGGATAAACTTCATTTTCTTACACAAATTTAACATTGGCTCAAATAGTTCTTCGTGATCTCTAACAGCGAATAAAAATTGATACGACAAAAAGAATGCATCGCATTCTGGGATTTCTGCCCAAGATGGGCTTTTTGGGTTTTCAGGATTGAGAGAAAAAATCTCTATTGAAGGATCAAACGCTCTGATCTGATCCCCGTAGAATTTTTTGGTATCTTCTGAGATAACTACTTTCATTTTCTTTAATTTAAATTAGTTGAAGGTGCTGAACAAGCTAAATTCTGGTGCTTTGCCTTTTTCTGCTGCCATGCTTTAAGTAAACTTCCTTAGCAATTTTTTTAAATTCAATGTTTGATCTTGATGCCCAAATTGTTTCCCTGGCTTTTTTTGCTGAGAGCGCTGGATCAACTAATTTCTCAAAATACAGATCACTTAATTCCGCATTGTGAATTTTGTCTATACACATATTCGAAATTTTAGGGATTTGTGATTTTATCCAGTCTGCATTTGGATCTTGATCTTTGCTCTGCTTAAGCACTGAATAAATTCTAGGCAGGTTTATGCCCGTGACTCCGCTTTGCATCTGAACCTGAGAAATATGAATTCCTGGCTCGTAGTCTACAAAGAGCTCGGCGAGGAGAGGAGATGTTTTTTGCCAGGGCTGCCATAAATTATATGAGGCAAAAGACATAATCATGGCTCTCATCCTGAAATTGATCCAACCGCCTTTTCTCAAATACTGAATGCACGCGTCAAGGAATGGAAATCCTGTTTCTCCCAAAATCCATTTTTCTATAAGCTCACTGTTTGCGTCTTGCCTTAATTCATCTGCCATCGGGTGCATGGAGTTAAATTCAAGTCCGGGTTCTGTCTCAAGCTTTTGGATGAAATGACAATGCCAATAAAGTCTTTTTTTGAAAGAATTTAAGTCTTTTTTATATCTGGTAATTTCTAATTCTCTAAGAAGTTTTTTGTAAATCTCTCTGATGGAAACAGAACCAAACGCAATATGCGGAGAAAGTCTTGAACATGAATGCTCAGCCTCATGTGGAGATGACATCTTAAAACTATATCCAGCAGATCTTTCCTTTAAGAAGCTATTTAACAAGGCGTTGGCATTATCAGAGCCTCCAGATTGGAAAAAGGAATAATTTTTCTTTACTAATTTAAGATCTTTTAAAAATAAATTTAATGGCTTTAAAGGCTTATCTATCTTTTTAATACTTTGGTTCGCATAAGGTTCTTTAAGCAAAGGCTTGCTCATTTGATCTTCCCAATCACTTGCCCATTTATCTCTGTTAGGAGCTTTAACTTGAACCCCAAAATCTGAATAGAGCTTTAACTTTTCTTTTTTTAAAAAATAGTTACGAAAACCATTGAAGTCATCTCTGAAGTAACCAACATCAGTACAATGATTAGCGTGAATAGTTGATTCTGAAAAATGAGTTTCAATCCATTTTTGGAGACCAAGATAATTTCCTGAAAATACGTTAATTTGAGAATTTTTTTCTTTAAGCTTTAAATCAAAAACTTTTAAACAATCTAAAAGAAAATTAAATTGAATTTCAGACTTACCATTTGCTTGCCAATAGTTTTGATCATAGAGATAAATAACTCCATAATCCTGATTCTTTGATCCATGAAATAAAGCAGGATTATCAAGCATCCTTATATTTCGATGAATCAACACAATGTCTCTCATGAGACATGAATCTTATATCCTTAATCCATTTATATTCATATAAAAATATAAATTCAAATAAAGTGATAAATTAAAGTTATGAAAAATATATTTTTAATAATTATTATAATAACAACGCAAAGTATTTTTGCAGCAAGTTATAACAAGCCTTCTGCCTCTAAACTCTATAAAGAAGCGGTGGAGCTAGTAAAAATAGAACAATTCGAAAGCGCAATAAAAAAACTCACTAAATACACGAAAAAAAAGCCAAAAGACTCAGATGGATGGACCTTATTGGCATTTTCAAATAGAAAAATCAGTGAATTTGATAAAGCAAAAGAGTTTTATGAAAGGGCTATTTCTATTGATGAAAATAATAAAACTGCTTTGGAGTATCAAGGAGAGTTTTTTGCTCAAATCGGTAAAATGGAAAAAGCTAAAGAAAATCTAGAGAAATTGCTTTCTCTTTGTCCAAATTCATGTAAAGAATATGAGATGTTGAAGGATTACATAAACGGCAAGGCAAAAAAAAGCTAACCTAGACATCATGATTGGAACATCATTTCAAAAGAAAGTCTGGAAAGAATTAAAAAAAATTCCTTGTGGCGAAACTAGGTCTTACAAAGAAGTTGCTATTGCTATTGGCCACCCTAAATCCGCTAGAGCAGTTGCTAACGCTTGTGCTAAGAACCCTGACGCACCCATAGTTCCGTGCCATAGAGTTGTTAGGTCTGATGGGAATATAGGTGGATACAGTGCTGAAGGAGGCGCCAAAAAAAAGGCAGAACTTTTAAGGATCGAGAGCCAAAATGTACGCAAAAGATAATACAAAAAACCTCCTTAAATTAGCCGATTCAATTTCAGAAAATTTTGTCTCTAATAATTTGTCGAACTACCAAGGGTTGAGAAACTACGATTACGGACCCGGCAAAAGAGATAATGTTTCTTGTTTATCGCCCTTCATAACTCACAGACTTATTCTTGAGCAAGAACTTATTAAAAGGTCATTAAATTCTTACCCCTTTGCAAAAGTAGAAAAATTTATCCAAGAGATATACTGGAGAACTTATTGGAAAGGCTGGTTGGAACTAAGGCCCGCCGTTTGGGAAGATTTTATTTCTGAAAGGGAGCAGAGATACGATGAAGCAGCATATGAAAAAGCCATCAATGGTAATACAGGAATTGATTGCTTTGATTTTTGGATCAATGAATTAAAGGAAGAAAATTACCTTCATAATCACACGAGAATGTGGTTTGCAAGCATTTGGATTTTTACCCTGGGTCTTCCTTGGCATCTAGGCGCTGAATTTTTCATTAAATATTTATTGGACGGAGATGCGGCCTCAAACACTCTCAGTTGGCGATGGGTTGCCGGCATCCAAACAAAAGGCAAGCACTATATTGCTAGGCCCTCAAATATATCAAAATTTACCGATGGTAGATTTTATCCAGAAGGATTGAACACCCTTGCTGAACCTTTAAATGAAAAAAAAGAATATTTGAAAGAGCCTTTAAATTTCAAGTTTAACGAAATAAAAAAAAATAATACTCTTGTGATGTTTGAAAATGACCTTTGGCTCGAAGGGAGAGAAAATCTTTATAAGAGCTACGAAAATATATATTTGGTTCTGTTATCTAACACTGACAGAAAAATAGAATTAGATGAAAAGGTATTATCTTTTAAAAAGAAAGCTCTTAGCGATGTGCAGATGTATCTCGATAATTCATCTCTGGAATCGCCTGAAAGGTTGCAGCGACTTGATTCATTTGACGTTGTCTATCCGTCTGTAGGAGAAAATCTCGATTATTTAAGAGATATTCAGAATAAAAATAATGTAAACATTAACTTTATAACTCGTGAAGAAGATATCTTTTGTTGGGAGTTTTCAAATAAGGGTTTCTTTAATTTCAAGAAAAACATACCCGACATCTTGAAAAAATTCTCTTATTAACTAAATTAAATATAGATGACATTCAAATTAGCATTCAAATATTTTTTTCGAATCCTTTTATTCGTTCTTTTGGGAATTTCGATTTATTTAATCAATCTATTTTATATGAAGCCTTTTTCGATAGATCATTTTTTGGCTAAAGAAACTTTTCTTGAAATAATTGATTCACCCGAGTCTATGACCTATATAGGAATCTTTGATAAATACAATTGGCTCACCGGGCATGCTTCTCAATTAACCATACCAAGTCAGAAACAGCTCGATCGCGACAAAGCAAAAGCAAGAAAGATCTTAGAGACTTTAAGATCTTACGATGATGAAAATCTAAGTGACACCCAAAGAGCTTCAAAAAAAATAGCTATATTCGATACTGAGAATAAGTTGCTGAGATTAGAGACTTTCCCTTTCCATAATTATGTTCTCAACCAGATAGGCGGTGTTCACATTGATATGGTTGAATTCATGACAGATACACACCCCATAAGAAATTTATCAGAAGCAGAAGCTTACATAGATAGAGTGAGACTATTTGAGAATGTTTTTGAGGGGCACCTATATGAGCTAAATGGTCAACAAGCTATTGATTTTTATGCACCAAAATTCGTTTACGAACGAGTCATTACCCAGCTTGATGAATTTTTAAACTTTTCATTTGAGGAGCATCCTATCTATACAGAATTTGATAGGAAAATTGTGGATTTAGGCTTTTCAGATGAGCAGAAAATACAGTTGCGAGAGAACCTAAAAAAATCAATCAGACAAAGCATTGATAAAGCATTTAGGATGATGAAAGATTTTTTGGTTACAACTCAGGCGCAGGCAAACAATAATCATGGGCTATGGTCTCAACCGAACGGCGATAAATATTATGAGTTGAGAATAAGAACTTACACAACCACAGACTATACGCCTCAAGAAATTCACGATATGGGTCTGAATGAAGTGGAACGTATCAGCAACAGGATGAAAAGCATTCTCGCTAAATTAGGGTACAACCAAGGCAAGTCTGTGGGTGTTTTAATGAATGAACTCAACGAGGATCCACAGTTTCTTTACGACGATACTCCTGATAGAAAAAAGATTGCGATTAAAGATTACTCAGAGATGGTTGATGAGGCATATGTTGTTTTAGAAAAATATTTTCACACTATGCCGAAATCTAAAGTTATCGTCAAAGCCGTCCCAGAGTACTCAGAAAAAACAGCAGCGGGCGGATATTACAGGTCACCTGCATTGGATGGAAGTAGGCCGGGCGTTTTTTATGCAAATTTGTACGACATCAAACAAACCCCCAAGTACGGTATGAAAACACTTGCCTATCATGAAGCTATACCAGGTCATCATCACCAAATAGCTCATTCCTTGGAAAATGAAGATCTAACTTATTATCGAAAATTTGGCTATCGAACTTCGGCATTTTCAGAAGGATGGGCTCTGTATGCTGAGCAGCTCGCCTTGGAAGCTGGCTTAGCTGACAATCCTTTGGATGAAATAGGTATTCTGCAAAGTGAACTTTTCAGAGCAGTCAGATTGGTTGTGGATACAGGAATGCACTATAAAAGATGGTCTCGTGAAAAAGCTATGGCGTACATGAAAGCAAAAACTGGAATGTCTGACACTGAGGTGAGAGTTGAGATAGAACGCTATATTGTATGGCCTGCTCAAGCGCTTAGTTATAAAGTCGGTATGATAAAAATACTGGAGCTAAGAAAAAGAGCTCAAGATGCCTTAGGCGAAAAGTTCAACATTAAAGATTTTCACTCTGCTCTCTTGGATCATGGCAGTCCTCCGCTTTTCATTGTCGAAGAGAAAGTAAATGACATGATTAATAATGCAAACTCATTGAACTAATTTTTATAGCCTAGCCCTATTAAATTAAAAATTTCTTGGATAGAATTCCAAAAAGATTATGAACAACAGTTTTTCAGCAGAGAAGTTTGAAAATCAGAAACTTCCTTTCAAAGTAAAAAGATTATCGCCTGCGATCGGAGCAGAGCTGCTTGATATTGATTTAAGAGAAGATTTGAATCAATCAACATTAGATATGATTTACAAGGCTCTTCTAATCTATAAAGTCATTTTTTTTAGAGACCAGATGATCTCAACAGAAGAGCATTTAAAATTTGCTCGCAATTTTGGATCACTTGAAATCCATCCTTTTGCCCCTCAAAAGGAAAATTTTCCTGAAGTGCTAAAAATTACGCACGATAAAGACAACACCGGCAAAGAAAACACCTGGCACTCAGATGTAACTTGGAGGCAAGAGCCTTCTCTAGGCTCAGTATTAAGAATGATTGAATGTCCTAATTATGGAGGAGACACTCTTTTTGCAGACATGGGTGCAGCCTACGAAGATCTTTCAGATGAAGTTAAAGAAAAGCTTGAAGGAGCCGTTGCCATCCATGATTTCGCCAACTTCAGAAAGGGCTTAGTAAAGGCAGGAAAGACTGAGGAAGAGATAGAAGCTGTGAATAAAAATTTTCCAAACCCTGAGCATCCCGTCATAAGAACTCATCCAGACACCAAGCAAAAGAGTATTTACGTCAATAGGGCTTTTACTCAATACATCAAAGACTGGGATCCTGATGAATCTAAAAAAGTGCTTAACTTTCTCTATTCCAGAGCATCAATACCTGAATACCAGTGCCGATTTGTCTGGGAGCCAAACTCAATAGCTTTTTGGGATAATCGAGCATGCCAACACTACGCTGCATCCGACTATTGGCCCAATGTTCGAAGAGTTGAGAGAGTAACCATCGTCGGTGACAGGCCTTACTAAAACTACATTAGATTGAAGATTTGGCAGCTATAGATCTTCCTTGCAAAGACAAATAAATTGCTAAAGGAATAATTGCTATTGGCGCCAAAGAAAGGCTCAATCCTAAAACAATTAGAGTATTGAATAACAGTCCGCCAGAGGCATCGCCAAATCTATTGGTAAAAGTATCTATAAAAACAGTCGATTTATATTTTTCAGATTTTTCTAGCGTTGTGTAGACGCTTTCTCTTGCAGGTTTATTGATTGCGTATTCAAAAGGCCTCATGACAGCCGATAAAATAATAAACAGTATTACCCCGGAAGAACTAAGCAGAATGTTGGCCATGTAACCTGAAATTGCGAAAAAAGCGATGGAGAACAACGCTCCATAAGCAACTAAAACAAACTTTATTCCAAAAAATCTACTTTCCAAGAAAAATCTAGTCAAAAACAATTGGGTAAAAAAGGAAATTGGCGTCACCACAGAGTCTGCCAAAGAGAAAATCTTTCTTTGTTCGACAACGTCAGTTGAATACTTATTGATTATTTCTAGACTGAAGAAATAAAGAGATGTCGCTAGGCATGTCCAAATGAAAGCATAAATTAAAAGTTGTCTGACAAGTTTATTGGATTTTATTTGTATGAATTGCTCTGATAACTCTGCAAAAAAACCTGAATTTCCTTTCTTAATGATATCGCTAGAGACACTGTTCAATAACCTAGACAAAACAATACCCAACATTAGCCCAACGGAAGCACAAAGCATCGCAACGACCGGTAAATCAGCCAGAAAAAGCAAAACTGATTGAGAGCCCAGCCATGCTCCAGCCGAACCGAAGGCGCTTATAATACCAAAATATTTTTTACTATCATCGGTTTGAAAACTATTGACCGTTTTAGCCCAAAAAACTGAAACAACAAAAAAATTGAATACGTTGTACCAAATATAAAAACTTACACCTACGACATAGTTATCTGGATAAAGGTTGTTTATGAAGGCATATAAAAATAGATTCAGAATAAAGAAACCATAAATGTAAGTTACAAGCCTTGACTCCTTTACCCTTGAAACGATAAGAGAATATATAGGATTTGCAAACAACATAACCAACACCACAATTAATAGGAAGTAAGTCAAATCACTTGTGCCTATTTGGGCAGCCATTGCGCTTCTGAAGGGGCGCATGACAAAGAGCGCATATAAAACACAAAAGAAAAATGATCCGGCAATTAAAGTATTTTTGTTAATACTTTTGAACATACTTTATTTTGATTTAATTAAAGGCATTGGCTCAAGGTTTAATGCTTCCCTATAAGTATTGTGATAGTGATGTAAAGCGGGCTCATTTTGACCAAATAAAATATGGTCTATTTTTCCTGATCTCAAACCTTTGTGGGAAGCTGCGGCAGCTACATAATCTTCGTCTCTGATAATTTCCCCAAAAGCAATGTAAGGATTAAAGTTTTCTTCATTTCCATTTTTTATCTCTTCAAGATATCCAACTGCCTCAGGAGTAAAGTAAAAAGAAACTTTGGATACGCTTTTATGTGGAGAATTTTCCAGAGGATACTCTTTAACAACAATGACCCCACCTTCTAAGACATTTATTATTATGTTTGGAAAAAGGAAATAGACTGGGAGAGATCCAACTCTGACGTCCCAATCTTTTTCAGGAGCGGTTCTTAGATCTTCTATCTGGCGTTTGCACAAACTCAATCTGGCATTTCTTTTAAAGGTATCAAACATTTGAACGTTCCCATAAAAAGATTCGAATAGAGTATCTTTATGCAGAGTAGAAAAATGATATGTTTCCCCGAAAGTATCGATAGCTAGCTTCCAATTCATATCGGTTACATACTCTTCCTCTTGAGTAAGAATAAGATCTTTAAATCCCCAAGATTCCATCTCCTCAATAAGTTGATCCCCTAACAGATCTTCAGTGTTTATGACTCCGCTTTCATTTGGATGCACGAACAAAAAACCATGCTTCTCTGCGCATGGAAGTTCTTTAAGCCCATAACAGGATTTATCTATCTCACCAAAGTGATCAGGCTTTGGATAGCCAATCAGTGAGCCTCGATTATTGAAAGTCCAGCCATGAAAAGGGCACGAAAATTTTTCTTTTTCACCTCTTCTTTGACTTTCAACTATAACTCCTCTGTGCGTACACACATTTACAAAACACTTAAATTCACCGTTTTTATCCCGAGTTGCAAGGATAGGAACGCCAAAATCATCGGTAGTCATGAAGGATCCTATATTTGGTAAATCTCCACTAAAACCGATAATCTGAGGATGGTTTAGAAAGAAATTATCCCACTCCTTATGGAACCTATCCTCTGAAGTATAGGTATCCGCTGGATTCTTAATCATGCCGTCAGCTTTAACGTTAGTTTTGTTATCAAGATGATCCAGAAGGCCTTTGATGACCCTGACTTGTTCCTTTTGGATCATTTTAGGAAGGTCTGTGTTCGGTCATCTTCAAAAAAGCTGGTCTTGAAGATAAGCGTTCAACATAGGCTTTTATATTTTTCATCTCATCGGTTACGCAACCCATTCTGTTTGACATATAGCAAGAATGACCAAGCATGATGTCAGCTCCAGAAAAATCACCTATTAAATAATCTTTGCCTTCCAAAGCTTCATTGATTGGTTCAAGTCCCCTTGATAGTAGTCTTTGTGCTTGACCGAGAACAGTTTCGTCTCTTCTATCCGGCGGTAATAAAACTGTATGAACTACTATGGTGTTCATCGGCGGCATAATCATACCTTCGCAATAATGAAACCATTGAAGGTATTGTGGGAAGAGCTCTGATTGAACATCAGGCTTCAAACCTCCGTTCTTATATTTCTCAATTATGTACTCAGTAATAGCGCCGGATTCCCATATTTGGATATCTCCATCATCTAAAACCGGAATCCTTCCAAGAGGGTGCCTGGCTCTATGCTCATCCGACTTCAAATCACTGGGATGAAAAGCCATTTCGTTAAGTTCATAAGGTAACTCCAGCTCTTCCAGAAGCCAAAGAATCCTTTCCGCTCTTGAGTTTGGTGCAAAATGAAGTTTTAACATTTTTATCTCCTATAAAAAGTTTAATTTCCTGAAACCATTCTATCTTTACCTTCCCAAAAAGGCTCACGCAATTCTCTACGAAGAATTTTCCCCGATGGATTGCGCGGCAAAGCATCTGTGAAATTGATAGTCTTTGGACATTTATACCCAGCTATTTGTGCTCTTGTATACGAGATAATTTCAGTCTCATCTAAACTTGAATCCGGTTGTAAAACCACGAAACCCTTGACTGATTCACCCCATTTTTCATCTGGCACTCCAATAACTGCAGCATCCGCAATTTCTGGATGACTCATCAGGGCATTTTCTACTTCTGCTGGGTATATATTTTCTCCACCAGAAACAATCATATCTTTGACTCGATCATGGATGTAAAGATAACCTTCATCATCAAAAAATCCAGCATCGCCTGAATAAAACCATCCCTTTTTTATGGCTTCCTCAGTAGCATCTGGTCTATTCCAATACCCCTTCATATTCAAAGGTGATTTCGAGATGACTTCTCCAATCTCGCCGGTTTTTACTTCATTGCCTTCGTCATCGACAACTTTAATTTCAACGCTATTTAGTGCCTTTCCGCAGGATCTTAATTTTCCTTTTTGTGGATCATGATCCTCTGGCATTAGAATTGTTATTGCGCCTGCAGTCTCAGTTAGACCATATACCTGAAATAAATCACATTTCATGATTTCTTGAGCTTTGAGAATAGTGTCATCAGCAATTGGCGAAGCACCATAGAGAACAAACTTAAGAGATGAAAAATTTGTCTCAGCAGCTTGCGGTATTGAGACCAAGAATAGAATCACGGCTGGAACGAAAAGAGAAGAACGTATTTTTTCTTTTTCAATCAATTCCAAGATTAAGACAGGATCAATATCGGCAATGATAATATTTTTGCAACCATGAATTAGCCCCCAAATGCCCCAATTAGTTCCGGCAACATGGTACCCCGGCATACAGACTAAATTCGGCGTACCTTCTTCGAAGGGAACTATGCCCTCGATAGTATCGTTGGCTGATGAAAAGTTTTGATTGGTGAGCTGAACACCTTTGGGATGACCTGTTGTTCCTGATGTGTAGAGCTGAATAATATCGTCATCTAGTGATGTTGAAATACCAGGATTATCTTCTCCCTGACTGTCTCGCCACGCAATATAGCTTTCAAAGGTTTCGTGACTATCGTCTACTGCAATAATTTTTTTTACTTTAGGTATTTCATCTTTTATTTGTTCGATAACAGGATAGAATTCTTCTCCAACAAAAAGGACCTCGCTTTCGGAATCATTTAAGACATAAACTACTTCTGGAGGAGCAAGTCTCCAATTGACACCTACAGCAACCGTTGCAGACTTCATTGTGCCAACCAGAAATTCAAAAAAGAAATCTGAATTTTTTCCGTAATAGGCAACCCTCGTGTCTGGCTTACAACCCTCTTTGATAAGTCCATTCGCAACTTTATTGGATAACAGGTCTAATTCTTTATAAGAAGTTTCCCTATCAAGGAACTTATGCGCTACTAAGTCAGGCGTTTGCTCAACTCGCCACTTAAATAGATCTTGAACTGTTTTATCTCTAGGTATATTCAT
>VMHT01166594.1_pt1 | contig 11491 bp, 7 predicted proteins | sample 4693611 | NCBI WGS metagenome assembly VMHT01 (sample SAMN12280063, study PRJNA550983) | marine metagenome | isolation source: seawater sampled from same location over 5 years 0.02-0.2 micron viral filtrate | place: USA: collected off the coast of southern California halfway between the port... ... | reverse complement strand
CGTGTGCGTTCTAAATCTCCAGCTAAAGATTGAGTGCCGGTTGCCGTGATTTGTCCCGCCATAAAATTTTCTAGGGGAGCAAAGCGCTGGTTGTAGTCTCTGGTCTGCGCTCGTATCAGGTCTGCATACAGTTGATCGGCAGGCATATGCTTTCTGTCAATGTGACTATATTGCGAGGGGTTTATAGACGCATAAGGATTGTTGGGGTTGTAAAACGAACTAACCTCGCTAGCCGTCTCTGGATTCAGATACGTTAGAAACTGGTTGAAATCCATCATCCCCGACCTCCTAGTCCGTATCCTGCTGTCATACCTGCGCCGGTTCCCGCGATACTAGCTAGACTCTGAGACTTAGCGAAGTCTGCTTGCGCTGCTGCGCCCGCACGATCCAGACTGCTCTGCATCCTGTCGATGTTTCCCTGAACTGCTTGAGTCTGTAGTCCTTGTCCCATTGCGATAACGTTACCTAGACCTTGATAAGCTGCGTCGGTATAACCCAGACCAGCATCAGCTCCAGCCAGACCCATGCCTCTAGCCTGTGCTTCTCGAAGCGCGTTTGACTCGCCTCTGGCGCGACCAGACATTGGGTCTAGTCCAGCCTGAAACTGAGCGCCACGCATGTCGTTAAAGCCTTGCTCGTAGATAGCAGAGGTCTGATTCTGAGCTGCCGCCATTGCTTGATCGGATGCACCGTCTTCAAACATTGCCTTGGTGTCAGCAATAAACATGTTTTCCAATGGGACAAACACTTCGCCATAACGCTGTAAAGCGTTGGCTGCTTGTTGCGCTAACGCCAATTTGCTTTCTTGCTCTTTCGGATCGTCTCCGCCACCACCACACATAGGCTAAACCTCGTTCTTAAATAAAAGCCCGACTTGCTTGAAGCCTGAGCGCTCTAGTAATCCTTTGTAACCCTTACCCGCTATGCCTGAAGTGATACCGAATGCTACTTCCAAAGCATCCTTTTCTTCAGCCCACTTACAAAAGCTTGATATCATCGTTCTAACAGCACGAACTATGCCGGTCCTCTTATCTGGCTTAAAAACTATTGCCAGTTCTTGGGCTATTTTTTTGTCGGAGAAAAAGTACTCAACGACATTGCCCAAAAAGAAACCGATTATCTCTCCGTCATCTTCCGCAACTAATAAGAAAGTGTCTGACAGTGGGTCTGATCCGCTTTTAAGAAAGCCGTAAGATTTCCCGTCAGACCATCCGCAGTTCTTGTAGTTGCTGTTTTCTTGGAACCAGATGCCCAAGTCATTGAACTGTTTGAAGTCGTCTAACGACGGACTGCGAACGACAATAGCCACTAAGCTTGCCTTTGTTTTGTTGGGTGTTTTTTAGCTATATTCGTTTGATAACGAGGAGCTATATTTCGGGTGAGATGTTCCGGATTCGGAGTCCCGCTTTACCCTTATGATACTGCAAAATCAAGTAAAATACTAAAAAAGCTTAGTTGTTAGGTCGGAAGAACTGGCACTAATTCCTCTACCAAGTAGATCGAAGACACCTTGTCCGGTTCCTGCTCAAAGAGAGCAGCGATCATGGCAGGGAAGTCTCTTAGTTCTTCTCGATACTCCTTCCAGGACAGCTTTGTCTCGACACTTAAAGGACTATCTACGGCTTGAGTCCAGTCAGTATCAGTTAACAGCCCACCGCGTAAATGTCGTGCAGCCGCCACAGGATCAAAGGCAGGAATGTCCTTTGGTGTTACTTGACCATCGATAACTAAAATGTTTTCAAAAGGGATATCTTCGCTAACCGTTAGCAGATGAGCTTCACCTTCCTCTAAATTAGCCTCCGCCATACTTAGCGAGGTCACCATTATTCTTGGTTCGCCTGTCGATACTTTATAAATTATATGCATAGTTTAAGTTTTCGTGTGTATTCTGAAGACCCGAATGTACCCGCCCTGATACCCGAAACCGCTGGTTTGATTTACAGTTGATCCGACAAAACCTTTTAGGTGCCCGTAAAGCTTAAACTGATATTGTACGCCTGCACTCAAGGGTAAAACCGCAACTTTTGAATGATCGTTCAAAGGGTGTGAACTATAATATTTAGCAGGAGTGGTGCTAGTTCCATGACTGACCCAAGCGCTGCCGGTATACCTGTTTACTTGTAACATAACCTGACTAGCAGAGACGCTGCTAGTGCTAGGCACTCCGCCAAATGGAGAAGCGCCAAAGTCTATGTAGTAGTCTCCTGACTCCTTCAAAGCATTACTAGCCAAATTTAAAGTCATTAACACGGGCAAAGTAGAAGTTGAGCCTAGAGGGTAATATAAATTGGTCACTGTGTATTCGTAGATGGGAGCCGATTGTGTAAACGAAAAGGGATACGCAGTCTGGTTGGCAGTGAAGTACAGCGGATTGACCATAGAGCCTTGAGCTATAACGCCTACCGCGTCAAAAGATAAATTTTCATACTTAACGCCTTTAGTTTGGCTTCCCGTGGCAAGAATTAACTCGTCATTAGCGTTAGAATCTAAGTATTGGTTGTCAATGTTCAGCTTGTCAGCATTTATATCGTTAGCATTTATCCTGTCCGTGACGTTTATAAAGCCACTAGTGATCTGCTCGGCAGTAACCTCTTTAATCTTTGCTGATTCTATTGAAGCGTTTTTGATGAAAGCGGTATCCATGTACACGCCAGCAGGAACAGACACATCACTTCCGCCTACCTCAATGACTTCACTTGTCTGCTGAACCACAAACGGGAGCGCCAACCCGCTTTCCCATTTTGAGCTTGGCGGAGAGTTAACACCCGATTCAGAGTTGTGAGTAGAGTTTGCTATGTAAATTTGACCACCAGAAATAACCTGATCGCCGTTGATGTAAGTTCGCCCTGATGTCCAATTCGGGGTATCAGACGATGCCTGATTAGGCATAATGCCAAAACGATCTGCGTTGACATAAAAGCTACTAGTACTGTTGTCTGCCGCATCAACCGTTGAGGCTAAACCGAAACCCGCAACGTGACCATTGCTATCGATCTTAACTGTATACTGTGATTCTAAGCCACCAATCGTGCTAGCTTGCGCGTTAAACTTCTGCTGCACAGTTGTTGTCGTTCCGATACCATCAAGTTGAGCTTCAACGCCCGACGTTCTTGATACTAGGCTACTATCGCCTTCCGTGACAATCGCGTTTAAGGTATCTAGAGCGCCAGCAAACGCCAAAGTATCAATCTCCCACCAAGCCGAATTTTCCGCCGCTGTTGGATTTTTATTATAATTGTTGTCTTGTTTAGACTTGTAGATTTTCACGGGACCATACGCTACTCCTCTAGTAAAAACTGTATCGCCTTCGTTGTAAGTCACGGTAGGAAGCCAACCAGTCTTTCCTGTGATATCCGCAAATATCACTGCGGTTGCAGCGTCAATTTTATCCAGCGTCGCTATTCCTTCCTCGGTCCTTGTATTGTATTGGCTTAACGTTGAAGCAACGCTCGTTCCTCCAAGGTCACCCACCTTTGTTGTAAACTGCCCATCGACGTATCCTGTAGTTGCTACATCTGCGTTCACAAACGTGGTTAGCGAATTAACTGCGGTTGCGCTAGCCAGAGTGTCTAATGCCCACTTCGGGGTAGACCCGCCTAGATTGCTGGGGGGCAAGTTTCCAATATTATTGTCTACTTCCGACTTGTATAGCTTTTTCACGCCAGTAGCGGTTGTGTGAACAACTCTGGCTCCCGCAGAATAGGTAGTGTTACTATTCCACTCGTCCACACCTACCAAGTTGTTAAACAGATTGCTCTGTAACACTGACACATCGCTGCTTTTTGCGTATTCGGCTTCTACCTCTGCCGCTGTTGTCAAGCTTACCTTTTGCCAATACGCAGTAACAGACGGCGAAAAGAAAACAGTGGTAGATATGCCATCAATAACCACAGTGGCTGCTGTGGTTTGCAAAGCCCTGTAAATCTTGCCATCGTAAGTAACAAGGTCATTAACATTGTAAGTGGTTCCATTAACCCAGCTAGCAGGGTCGGTGACATTGGCATAAATATTTGACTCAAGCGTATTCAAGCTGCTTGTAGTTGCTTTTAAGCCCACCTCAACTGAAAGCTCAGTAAGTGCTGACCCAGTAGCAAATCGAGCGATAGCCCAGAACGTTGCATTCGGTGGTTCTTGGTTTGTTGATGCCGCAACAGCTTTGTACAGAATATCGTGACGAGTAACTCTGGCACCCTCGGCATAACTTGTTGTCGGTGACCAATCAGGCGCTCCTGAAGCACCGCCGAAGATAGATGCATCCAAGGCTGTAACATCCGTCGCTCTTGCATAGTTGTCTTCCACGTCGGTTGTTAAGGCACTCACCGCTGATGCTAGTGAAGCGGCATCTATTACCCAATAATCGTTTCCGCCGACAACGGGTTCTGAAGTGTCAATAGCCCACTTCGGGTTTTCTCCGGATATGTTGTCGTGAGGCGTAGCGTTACTGTTAGCAACAAGACACTTGTAAGGGAGCGTTACACCACCATTGGTATATTTGACGATGGCATCTACTGCATAAGTGGTGCTTGAACTCCAAGACGATAAGCCTTCTAAAGTTGCTTTGCGAGATTTATAAATTCGTTGATCGTGATATACCCTATCACCGAAGGCATAAGCGCTAGTATTTGCCCAAGCATTTAAGCCTACAACATTCTCAAACACCGCCGCGTTCAGAGCTGTAAACTCGCTCGCTTTAGCTGCATTTGTGTCTGTGTAAGTATTCGCTGACACTAACGCTCCAGCAGCAGCGCCAGTATTTTCTTTGCCGCCAAGTGCCGCGTTAGTGACAGCTTGACTTGCTAGAGTGTCTTCGTCCCAGTATGCAGTTTCCGTGGGTGCCTGCTTATTGCTTGCGCTAGATTCTAGTATTGCTATGTAAATCTTTTTATCAGCGCCTGTGCCATGCGTTACACGACTACCAAGAGTGTAGGTCGTATTTTCATCATATGCAGACAGACCTGTGAGGTTGCCAAATGTTGCTGATTCAAGATTGGTCAGATTAGTAGCAGTCGCGTAAGTGGTAGCCGCTGTTGCTTCTGATGAAGCTAAAACCGATGCTGTAGTTATACTATCGGAGACCCATTTGCTAGTGTCTGCCCCTGGTATTACATTTTCTGATGCATCAACAGCGCGGTAAAGTCTCTTTTCATAGATGACTCTATTGCCTTGTGAATACAAAGTGCCTGCATCCCAATTGCTTACGCCCGTCAAGCTGTTAAGCATGGCGGCTTCTATGACCTCGGTCGCGTCAGCAGTGGCGTAGTCACTCGTAAGTGTGTTGGACAGCGCAGTAACCGCTGAAGCCGCAGCAACCGTATCAAGCGCCCAATAACTACTATCTGGTGGCGCTACGTTTGTTGAAGGAGCTATTGCGCGATAAAGTTTTTTATCATGGACAACTCTGGCACCGGCGCCATATGCGACCGCAGTTGTTGGCGGGGTGGCGCTAGAGTCTGTCCCAACCCAATTAGGCACACCCGTCATGTCGTTGAAGACCGCAGTTTGAAGACTAGTAAGCTTGTCCGCTGTTGCTTCCAAACCCGTACCAGTATGGTTAACAGCGTTAGTCAGCGTGTCTAAAGAGTCCGCTGTAGCGATAACACCCTCCGCGCCACCAACGGTTGTCTGCAACGCTTTAATCGCAAGAGCAGCAGCGGACGTACTGGTCGAATCAACAGTGTTAATCGCTAGGATCGCTGCACTGTTCGCTGCTGTAACAGACCCCAAGCTCGTATAGTCGCCAATAAGCGACCAGTTGGAGTTGCTGCTGCTGGGTTCGGAGTCAGTACTGGTTACCAAAGCTGCCCACAATTTGTCATTGTGACGAACTTTTTTGCTGACATAATCTCCGGTAAGTTGCCAGTTGCTGTTAGTGCTTGCCTCTGGATTGCCAGCAGACGTTGGTTCAGAAGCGCTGTTTATAGCTAACGCTTTCCATAATTTGTCACCGTGACGCACTACATCGTCAATCGCGTATGACTGGGAAGTACTCCATAGTGCTTCGACAGTGTAAGTAGTAGTTGCGCTCCACGCAGCTATACCTGCGATGTCGTTTATCTGCGCTTGAAGCGCGTCGCGGGCGGCAGTTACTGCTGCTCCTCTAGCATTAGCCTCAGCGCTAACCGCTGCAACTCTCGCATTAGTTTCGACAGTAATCGCTGCGGATCGATTACTCGCTTCCTCAGCAATCCGATATGCAACAGTATTTGCTGTGGTAGCTGGTCCAGAAATCCTCGAAATTTCTGCTCCAAGATTAGTCGCTAACTGAGACTCACTGATTGAGCCAGCCAGCAAGCTTAGAAGCTTTGTTATATCTGGCGAAGTTTGTCCCTGTGTTCCGCCTGACTGATTGAACGGACCCGCAACGCCATTTTTGTTTACAAGTCTTACCCAATAATAATATGTTTGACCTCCGCCCACGGGGTCCGAAAACAATCCAACAGTAGAAGATGACTGACCTGCAAGTGTTGCGTCAGATATGCTGTCACTTGTATGACGATGAACTTCCGTATAGCTGTGACCTTCATACAAGGGTATGTTCCAAGAAAGAAGCATGTTTTGAAACGCGCCGCTGACCACTAAATTTGTAGCCGCTGGAGGAGTGTCGTATACGATATCGTTTGTCGGTGGTGCCAACCCAGACGATCCGCCAGAAAATGTAACAGACCCGACTGCAAGTTTTGCTATGCCGCTGTCCAGCAAATCTCTTGCCGTAATAGCACGATCCAAGGGGCTTCCAGCGTACCCGCACAACACATCAAGATTGTTCTTGACGGTTTCGCCGAATCTTTTGTCTTGTCCCGACCACTTTGGTGGGACAGGCATGTTGCCTCTATTGGACACCTATTTCCTCCGCAGATTCGTACACGCATACTTCATTGATTGCTACAGAACCAGCAAGCTCGATCTCGAACTCGTTAGCCTTGTAGCCGCTTGGCAGCCTGAAGGTGTTACTATTGGTAACAGTTTGCGTATGCTTTAGTTCTCCGTCAGCGTATAGCTTCATAGTAGGGTTAGGGCTATAACTGTCACACTCTACCTTTGCCACTGCTGGGTTGATTGGTCTGGGGGAGTAAAATTTCTTTCCCCGCCAAACAAAATTTGATGCGCTGCTTCCTTCGGCAAACCTAACTAAGCTGCCACCCACAACAAGGTAAAGCTGATCATTCTCTAGATCGTTAAAACCTGCCGTGGCATGGAAGTCTAATTTAACGAATGAGTTCTTTCCGCCTCTTGGATCGAATATGAAACCCTTGCTCTCCGTTCCGTTGTTGTAGAAAGCGATGTAATGTCCTTCCCACTGGAAGGCAGCTATCGATGACGGTGTGTATTCTTGCCACTGATCTCTGCTTAACATTTGCTCTGTAATCAAATTCAACCCGTTGTCACTCGCCATAACCAATCCGTCTGGAGAGGCATACATTACGAACTCGCCCATATCCACAACAGATCGCTTAGATACACAAGACAAAGAACTGTCTACTTCCATCATAGACATCGATGACGGGTCTAGACCTTGAATGATTGCAGGTTTTTCTTTGGTCAATACTAAAAGACCAGTATTGAGGGGAGCTATTGCAACAATGTCAGACTTGACCGTGAGTTTGTACTCATCAGGAAAAGCGTGAGGCTGAAACGCCTCGCTAAAAGAAACCGTTTGACCCGAGAAACCGGCAAGGATTCCATTAGGCATAGACACAAGTCCAAGCAAAGGTCCGTCTTTGTGGTCTGCCGTCACTTCATCTGGCGGCGCGTCAAACGTTGAGGTCGGAATCTCTTCGCCTAAATTCACCTCCGCTACATTATCAGCAAATGTATCTGTCGCTATAGGAACGTCTGCTACAAACCTATAAGTTCCCCCAGCATCTGTTCGATACACGCGCTTTTTGGCTAATATGTAAGCTCCAGACGGATTAGGGGGAAAGTCTAAGGTTACAGTTTGATCTGAATGAACATCGACCACCTGTGAAGCCTCCGCATCACAGTTAACACCTTCTTCGCCGTAGTAACTAACATATGTAAATATGTACGACCTTGACTGAGGGGTTTCTGTGTCCGCATTAGCGGACTCCGTAGGAGAGATATCTACAGCGGTTAAATCTGCTGGCTTAGGAATTCCTAGCTTGTAGAATGTTCCGTTGCCTATTATGGTGGATGTAGACATTTGCGGAAAGCTAAAACCTGTCAGGTAAATTCTTTCATGCGGGTCTTCAGCTACAGGAGACCTGACAATATCTAGTTCTGAATTGCTTGCTATCCATACGGACGAACTGTACTTAAATATAGTCTTGGTCGATGCGGAGATAGTTCCGGTTGCAAATGATACTGAGCTGCTGGAGTTGCTTTTCCAAGGTTCCAGACGACCAGAATCAAGACGACAGTTGGTTGCTACTTGCGCCATATCATCCGGCAATAAGCGAGCATACACTTTTGGAGCCTGACCGCTAAATGTTTGCAGCTTGAAACCCGTCATTACTTTTTGTCCTTACTATTCATAACACCTTCGAAAGCACCGCCGCCAAAGTAGAACCCGACGATAGTCAGCATGATCCAGTCAATCTTAAAAGCTTCTATAAGATTCTGAACGGGACCAATATTTCTTTCTAAAAAAAACAAAACTAAAACCATAAGGTAAGAACCAACGAAGGTGAAACCGAAGATCAAAGCCAAGTATCTCTGGGCAACCTTAAATGGGGCGTAACTGCTCAGAAGGTCTGTCTTTGCTTTTGTCTTAGCCTCTATCGCTTCTGTTTCTGAAGTGTGCATGCCGTCAATAAGGTCCAAGCCTTTACTTATAACGTCACTGTTCCCCAGTATCGCCGACAAGATTCCCATTACGAATTCCCGAAAGTTGATTTCTTCAATCTAATAAGCACTATTCAATTACGCCCATGCTCATTTTGTTAGCTACGCCCAAAGCAACTTCACCGATACGAACAGCGGTAGCGTCAGCATCATATGCGCCGTCAGCATCTAAGCAGACGTTGACGAACCGCTCATGAGTTTTGCTCGTTTCGCTGCATGTAAAACGCACTTTTACATCTATGCAAGCTGACTCTTCAGTTATAGTCTCACCCTCGTTCTCAGGGTCAGGCATTTCACTTGCGCGAGTGCCGGTGAATTCTTCTAAAAGTTCGTGTGTTATTGCCATTACATGTTCTCCAGTTGTGTTTTAAGCTCATCTATCTGAACTTGTTGTTGCTTTACTACATCCCATAGCACCGCTACCATGCGCGAATAGTCTAAGGTTAGCTTAGTGCTTATATGTTCACCCGACCCAGGCTGTTTGTTTTCTTTTTCAAAAACCACTTCTGTAAGACCTGCTGCCTGCACGTCCTGAGCTATAAATCCTAAATCGCCATCGGGATTATGACCATCAATCCAATCAAACCGCTTGGCATCTATCTGCTCAAACATTTCCATTGAATTGCCTATAGGCTTAATATTTTCTTTGAGAGATCGATCCGAGTTTGCGGTTACAGAGCCACCGAAAGTAACGTTCAAACTGCTAAGATTCAACTCCATTGGCCAGCGCCCGTTAACCAGACTCCATGTCGTAGAGTCAGTGGCACCGCACAAGACATAAAATGTGTTGCCATTGGTGTGAAGCATCGACACTTTATGATCTGTATCTCTCAAATAAAGGGTTGGACCAGTGCCCCTGATATAAATTTGGTTCGACTGGGTAGCCGATGTAGTAATAAAAGAAGAAGCGTGAGAGCCGTCAAGCGTATCAGCGTCTAATCCAGAGCCTGAGCCATCCGTATGAGCCGACCAAATTTGTTGCCAGCTACCAAAACTGTTGTTGGTAATACTCCTTGCATAAAACGAGGATTGGTTGTATTGGTTGACTAACTGGAATCCGTAGTGACCACCGCTTGAGTGCCGAACTTGAATGCCTTGTACATGGCTTGTGCCAGAAGGTAAGTTAGACCCTGACCAGACATCAATATTTCCAGACCTGCTATTTTGGAAAACGGTGTTCATATTGCCACCGGAACCTGTAGAGTCAATTAAATTGTTATAAGCGTTTTCGCGTAACCAACTTGAACCCAGATTAGCGGGAGATAAGTAACGTAGGTAGCCGTCTTGAGAGCAGTAAATTCGACTTAGTGAGCCAGATGCAGTGCCGCTAGCTGTGTAAATCCACCCAAAATTAGCGTACCCGTTAGCGTCGGTTCGCATTACTAAGTTTGCACCATTGTTAGTAGTGCTTGCGCTTAGGTTTAAGCCGTCAAGCGTATCGGCATCTAGACCAGAGCCTGAGCCATCGTTGGTCGAGTTCCAATATGGGTTTGAAGTGCCAGAGGATTTGTAGAGCTGACCGTTGTTATACATTCTAGCAACCGACGTGCTAGAGCCGTTTCCAAAAAATACTCCGCCAGTACCACTGTAGTGATTAAGGTGCAGTTCCTTGTTTGAGCCTGAATCCAGATGCAAATTGCCGTTAGTCGTAACTACACTGGCGTGACTAGCTCCACTGGCAGTGTGACCATTGCCGCCAACCCTTAGCTGCCCACCCGAACCGTTGGGACCAAAGTTGATGAAGTAGTTAGAATCCATCACAACGCTAGTTTGGACGGCATTGAAACTGGCATCAGTCCGCCAGAATTTGTTGGCATGAAGACCATCAACTGTATCGGCATCTAAACCAGAACCTGAACCGTCGTTACCAGCGTTCCAGACAGTGTTACCTGAAACCAAAAGCTGTGCATTAAAGTAAAAGTTAGGGCGATCAGTGTAGATGTGAGCATGGCTGGTATTGGCTGGTCCGAATTCAATATAGCCAGAGGAAGTAGACGACTTTATGCCGCCCCAACTGCTAACGGCTAACCCTGTATGCCCATGACTAGCAGTCGCATAGTAAGAACCATGCTGACCGTCTAACAGATCAGCGTCTAATGTCGAACCTGAGCCATCGTTTGATGCTCCCCAGACACTTCCAGTATTAGATGACCATATTCCGTCGCCCAGCGCCCACTGTAAAGAACCGTTAGCTCTACCGTTTAACTGATGACCTAATCCTGCCGCAGAATTGTTGCCGTAACCAGTGCCCACGTTTGTGTGGGTATAACTAATACCGTATAAGTTACCTACACTTGTACCATTGCTTGCTAGATTATACGAAGTACCCATCGACCAAACATGTTGATGCTTGCTAGCGGAATATACTCCGTATACTCCCTGACCATAATCGTTAGCAACGAGGGCTTTTTGAGTAGCCATTGTAATAGTGCTATTAAAGCTATCCGCTGCATCACTTCTTATGAATGATGCGGCATGAAGACCATCGACTGTATCAGCATTGCCTCCGTTTGCTGGAAGTGAGGTGGGTATCGTCGCACCGTGAATTGTAATTGCAGTATTACCGCTCTGGTTAGCGGTAAACGTACCGCCACCACTAACACTGCCAGAAGTGCTTATCGTAAGTGTACCGTTGCCGACTGATATATAACTTGACCAGTTCGCTTCGTTAAGAACTCGTTTTAAACCT
>VMHT01189320.1_pt1 | contig 11492 bp, 17 predicted proteins | sample 4693611 | NCBI WGS metagenome assembly VMHT01 (sample SAMN12280063, study PRJNA550983) | marine metagenome | isolation source: seawater sampled from same location over 5 years 0.02-0.2 micron viral filtrate | place: USA: collected off the coast of southern California halfway between the port... ... | reverse complement strand
CAAGTACAACAGCTGAATTAAATTTAGTAGACGGAGTTACAGGTACTACAGGTACAGGTAATATGGCGTTAAGTACTAGTGCAGCACTTACAACTCCTAAAGTTACTACTGGTATACAAGACTCAGGTGCTAACCTAGTTATTCCTTTTGATACCAATCAGTTTTTTTCTGGTACATTTTCTGATAAAGTTGTGGCTATAGGAAACACCGGAACATCACAAACAATAGATTTAAATGATGGTAATTTATTTACTGCTACACTTAATGGTAATTGTACTTTTACACTCGCTACTCCTAATAGTGTTAGTAATAGAGGAAGTTCATTTACTTTAGTTTTAACAAATGATAGTACCGCTGATAGGACTGTAGCTTTGGCTGGAGGAACTTTTAAGTATCCGGGAGGATCTATTAGTAGAACCACTGCAGCTAGTAAAACTGATATATGGTTCTTTTTTACACCTGATGGGGGTACTACATATTATGTTACAATTCCTGCCAAAGATTTAAGCAGCTCATAGGAGATTTAAAATGGCGTTAACAACAGATCAACAATCCCAAGTAGAACTAAGTACTGCTATGGAAACAGGTAGAAATACAGCTAATGCAGCTAATTTCGCAAAAACAAATAAATTAGAAACATTGCGTATGGCTAAAGAAATTTTAGTTGAAAATCGTCGTACTCAAGCAGCTGTTGATGCTACTGCAATTACTTCAGATGCAATAACTAAATTAGCAGCTGAATTAAATACATATATAAATAGTTAATGGAAGCTTACTCTTACTTCCCCTCTCTTATTTATCGAGAAGAACGTGTAGAGTGGTTAGAAGAAACATTAAAGCACTGTAAGCAATACTATGAGAAGAGTGAACCTTCTATAGTTAAACAAACTTGTCCTATGGTAAGTGATCCTAATCTTAATTATTTAGCTTCATATTTTAAAGATAAAGGAATAAGCATATTAAAAGAACAAGGGTATTTAACTGATGAGTATGAGTTTTATGTTTCAGGTATGTGGGGTCAAGAGTTTAATTGTAATGGCAGTAATATAATGCATGTACATTCAAGCAGTCAAATTTCAGGGTTTTATTTTTTAGAAACTCCAGAAGGAGGCTCGTATCCTATTTTTGATGATCCTAGAACAGGTAAACAAATGAGTGATTTATGGGCTATTCAAAGCGAAGAAATTACATCAGCTACAAATAAAATACATTTTAATAATGTAATGCCCGGAACTATGATGATGTTTAATAGCTGGCTTCCTCATATGATTACAACTAATCAAGTTAATATACCTACTAAGTTTATACATTTTATACTTTCTTGTAATAAAAGGTTTGTTTAATGCAGCATTTGCTAGATCCTTATACTAAACAAATAGAATCTTCTGCTTGGTGGGAAGGTGCTTTTACTGAAGAGCAGTTAAATTGGTTACAAGGGGAGGCAAAAAAAGCTGTGGTATCAGCAGGAGTAGGTGGACCTACAGAAAATAATAATAACCCTGAAGTAAGACGATCAAAAATTAGTTGGTTAAGTAAAAATGAAAACAATTCTTGGGTTTTTGAAGAGTTAGCAAATGTTGTTTCAAAATTAAATGCAGATTTTTTTAGGTTTGATTTGACAGGTTTTAGTGAAAAGCTTCAGCTTACTCACTACAACGAATCAGATCAGGGGATGTACACATGGCATCAAGACTTAGGTTCTGCTGGAACATCCCGTAAATTATCTTTAGTTTTACAACTTTCAGAGCCAAATGAGTACGAAGGAGGAGAGTTACAATTATTAAATTCTAACACTCCAACTTGTATTGAAAAGAAACGAGGTCTTATTACAGTGTTTCCTGCTTGGACTTTACATCAAGTAACTCCTGTAGTAAAAGGAAATCGTCAAACATTAGTAACATGGGTATCGGGACCACCTTTTAAATGAACATTGAATATAAAGATTTTATAGGTACTTTCTCAAACGTTTATCCTGAAGGGTATTGCCAACATTTAATTTCAGAATTTAAAAAAAATAAAAAGTATGGAGCGAGAACTCGACAAGAAGAAAACAACATTTATAAACATTTTAAAGAAGATAATTTTATAGCTTTAAACAAGATGTCTAATTTTAGAGATTTTAAAGATAACTCATTTGATACAATTTTTTTTGAAGGTTTACAGAGATGCTATGATTTGTATTCAGAACAATTTTCTTATCTTAAAGATGTAAAGTTATGTTGTAGTAATATAAAAATTCAAGAAATTCCATCAGGAGGTGGCTATCATCTATGGCACTGTGAACAAGCAAACGGTACTTGGGACGCAGCAAGAATGGTAGTTTATATGTTGTATTTAAATACTCTTCCTGAAGATGCTAATGGAGAAACTGAATTTTTATATCAACAGCGTAGGATAAATCCTGTTGAAAATACTATGGTTCTATGGCCTGCTGGATACACACATATGCACCGAGGGAACCCTGTGTACGGTAATAATACAAAATACATTGCAACAGGATGGTTTCTTCTTGACTAATAAATTTAAAAACTCAGGGTATGTTGAAGTACCAAAATTTATAGATGAACAATCTATAAAAACAATATCTCAGTATTTTGAAAATAAAATAAAACGAGGTGAGTGGTTATCTAAAGAAATAATTTCTGCTAGTGATTCTAGTAAATTTAGTTATTACGCAGATCCTTTAATAGAAACAATTCTTAAAGAATATTTACCTGTAGTAGAAGAACATACAGGATTGAACTTAGCACCTACTTATTCATTTAGCAGGCTTTATCAAGAAGGTGAAGAGCTACAACCTCATACAGATAGACCTTCATGTGAAATCAGTGTAACTGTTAATGTTGCTTGTACTGGAAACCCGTGGCCTATTTGGATGCAGTACGAAGATAATGATCCATTAAAATTAATACTTTCTGCTGGAGATGCTGTAATTTATAAAGGGTGCGAGACAATGCACTGGAGAAGAAAATTGGTTAAAGATCAAATGAACGTTCAATTTATGCTGCATTATATAGATATAAATGGTCCTTATGCTGAATACAAATTTGATAAACGAGAATTTTTAGGAGTACAGCCATGCCCATAGGGACTACTAAAGTTGGCTTGTTTGGTGGAAGAGTTCCTGTAGCAGCAGGAAGCCAAACATTTAATAATCCCGGAACCTATGTTGCTGCTGATATAACAACAGCTACAGTAAATGTTACAGGCGGTAGCGGAAATCCCGGAAATGCTGGTGCTGGTGGAACAACTGGAGGCGGGGGTGCTGGAGGAAATGGCGCATTAGGACATCCAACAAACCCAATGAAAACCGCTGGTTCCGGTGGTGTTGGTAATGGTGGTTCAGGTGCTGCAACTGCTCCCGGTAATCCCGGAACAGCTGGAAGCCCTTCTTCTGCTTTGGGGATAACACAAAATGGAGGCAATGCTGGAACCGGAGGCTCTGCAGCCACCAGAGGTGCTAGTGGTAATCCGGGAACAGCAGGAAATTCATATCCCGCAAACAGTTATACTACCCCTGCAGGAACTGGAAAGTATAATGGGGGATACGGAGGATACGGTATGGCTGGTTACACTCCTTGTTGTTGTACTATATTTGGAGGCCGAGCTGTTACTTATGGTGGTGGCGGTGGTGGCGGTGCTTCATATAATGGGAACGGAACATCAGGATATTCTAATGCTTGTTCTGCTGGTCTTGGTGGTGCTAGTCCTCAAGGTGCTAAGTGGGGTGGAGACGGAGGACAGGGTGCACAATATTGGGTTTTTGCTCAAACAGCTGGACAGCCCGGACTACGTGGTGGCTACTGTCCTTCTTATCCTGATCCTACAGGTTCAGGTGGTGGAGGCGGTGGCGGTGGTGGTGCTGGTACTGATGGTAGTACTTCAGGAGGAGGAGGAGGAGCAGGTGGTGGTAGTGGTCTAGACGGATCTGGTTCTAATTCTCCCGGTAATTCAGGTAGCGCAGGTAGCCCAAGTGGTAACCAACCAGTATCTGTTACGCCCGGAGCCTCTTATCCTGTTGTAGTCGGATCTGGAGGCCAAGTAGTTATTTCTTGGAATGCTCAATGAACCAGAAAGAACTGGAAAAACAATTTGCTGAAAAGTCAAGAGAGCAACAATTAGAAACTTTAAAAGCAAATAAAACTAGAGCGCAGTCTATTACGATAGGCACAGCAGGTGGTGGTGCAATAGAAATAATAATGCGAAGCCCATCAGGAAAGTTTTTATGGAACACATACCAACCTGTAGAAGTTATGGAGTTAATTAATCAACTATCGGCTGGAATAGGTTGTCACATTCAAATTGTACCGAGACAAGATTTCGGAGCTTGGCGTGATTGGAAAATGAGTCCAGAAGAACTAGAACACGCTAGAGGTATACAGCCTTTTCAAGGTGTCGGTCATGCGCCTCATCCAAAACATAAATTAGAAAAACTAAGACAAGCAGTAGAATTACCTAAATTAGGAGAACAGCCGGGTGTGGCTTTAGATCAAATTAAAGAGGAAAAACCTAATGTGGCAACTAAGAAAATTGTCAACAAACGAAGCACTAAGCGAAGCAGGGCCTCTTCCAAATAATTGGGGTCCGATATTTGGTCTTGCAGGAATTAAAGAAAAGTTAGGAGATCTTTCATGGATCGGGCCTGACTATGTAGATCAAGGTTGGATTGAGCTTTCAGCAGAAGAAGAAAAACAAATTAAAACTAATAGGAACTTAGATAGAATTAACGAAGAAAAAAACAAAGCTTTAGAAGCTCTTGAGGATGCTGGCTTAACAGTAGGCGATATGTTTTTATGGAAAGAATATGTAATGGCTTTAGAAGCAACAAGATTAAAACCTGATCTTGAAACAAATCTTGAACTTCCTACATGCCCAAATACAGAATAAGATTTAATAAATCAAAAGGTCAAGTAGGTAGAGGTTCTACTGAACACGCATGGAGAGTCTTACAAGGTAACACTGAATGGTTAGCAAGACACGTTATTATTGAAGTTCCTTCTAGAACAGAACAAGAAGGACTAGATTGGAACATTGTATGTGAAGGTAATATGTTATTTTTTAGTGATACGGACACGGTGGTAATTACAAAATGATTGTATGTAACTCAAATAATTTTGCTGTTACAAGAGCGCAAAAAACTGGTGGTGCTTCTCTTGAAATATATTTCTTAGAGTCAGGTCTTATTGATTCTGATAAAGATGTTTACACTTTAGAAGGTGGTTTCTCAACATGGCAAGAGTTTAAAAAATACAGCGATGCTAATAACAATTTAAAGTATTCTGAATTACCTACAAATTTACACGGTTACAAGTCTTTAAAAGAAGCACAGAAAACATATACTCAAGTAGTAGAAGAAGGACTAGCCCCAGCAGATATGCCGTGGGTTGGTACTATTAGACATCCTGTAGATTGGCTTGCCTCTTTATATTATTACGCTAATGTACGTAGAAAATTACTTGCTGCTGAAAATATAAAGATTCACGGTAAACCTTCTGCTGTAGATCAATGGAAAGACGTTCGTATTTCAGAACCTGATCCATCATGGGATTTTATTTTTATTGAAATACCAGACCACCAAGCGGTTATAGATAGCTGTAAATCACAAATGTCTTATTATCCAGATCATGCCCAGCTTTTTAATTTTGAAAATATAAACGAACATGCTACAGCATTTATAGAAGCTAAAGGTGGTACGGTTAAAAGTAATTTAAATATTCGTGAAAGTGACCATGACAATACATATTACTTTAATAATTTATCTGCTGATAGACAACAAAAAACTTTAGAGATGTTTGCAAAAGATTTTGCTGCGTGGGAAAAAGCATATGCGGTGTATAATTAATGATAGAAATTTCACTAGCACTTGCAGCAGCAAGCAAAGCATTTCAAGTAATTCAAGCATCTGTCAAGACAGGAAAAGATGCCTCTGATCTTATTGGAAAACTAGGAGCGTTTTATGACGCTAAAGATAAAGTTACTGAAGCTCGTGAAGAGCTAGATAAAAATCCTAATAAAACCTACAAGGAAGGTTCTGTAGAAAGCTATGCTTTACAAGCTATAGAAGCAGAAATGAAGATTGCTAAATATGAAGAACAGATAAAAAAAATATTTATGCAGAAAGGCAAGACAGCTATGTATCATAAGATGCTTAGAATTAGATCTGAAGAAAAGTATAGACGGACTCAAGAAAAAATAAAACAGAACAGAATAAAAAGATTAAAGCTAGAAAAGGAACAAGACATAAAAAACTTAGTGTTTGCTTTAATAGCCTTGGGTATTTGTTTAGGAGGTGGTAGTTGGTTAATTTCATTCTTTATGTAGAGAGGTAAAATAAAAAGCTAGTGAAAAGTTATTTAGAAGATTTATTTATTTATAGTTCGTTATATATTTTATTTGTTTTTATTTATTGTACGGTAAACATTACAGCGGTAGCATAAGATATGGAACAATCAGAAATAGAAGTTATAATTCAAGCAGCAGCTCAAAGAGGAGCTAAACAAGCCTTGAAGGATATAGGATTATCTGATCAAGAAGCTTATGATGATGTAAGAGAGTTAAGAGGTTTATTAGATTCTTGGAGAGCTACTAAACAAACAATAGGACACACTATTGCGCGTATGTTAACGACCGCTATCTTAACTGCGTTAGCCGTAGGAATTTTCATGTCTTACGGAGGGCCTGAATAATGATGAGTTTACTTTCTACTTTGGTAGGACCAGTTTCATCTTTACTAGATAAGACTGTACTTGATAAAGACTTAAAAGAAAAGTTAGCACATGATATAGCAACTATGGCTGAACGTCATGCTAATGATGCAGTGCAGGCTCAGTTAGAAATTAACAAAACAGAAGCTCAACATGCAAGCGTTTTTGTTAGTGGATGGCGACCTGCTATTGGATGGGTATGTTGCTTAGGTATGGCTGGTAACTTTTTAATAATTCCTTTTGTTAATATGGCTTTAGAATTATTAGAAACAGGAGTTGTAGTTCCTATGATAGAATTAGATATAATGATGCCAGTACTAATGGGCATGTTAGGCTTAGGAGCTATGCGTACTGTAGAAAAAGTTAAAAAAGTAGATAGGAAATCATAATGGCATATCAAAAAGACGCACGATTAGTAAGAGCAGGTGTCTCAGGATTTAATAAACCTAAACGTACCCCTAGTCATCCTACTAAGAGTCATGTAGTTGTAGCTAAGGAAGGGGATACAATTAAAACTATAAGGTATGGACAGCAGGGCGTTAAAGGTGCAGGAAGTAATCCTACTACGGCTGCAGAAAAAGCTAGGCGTAAATCCTTTAAAGCTAGACATGCTAAAAATATTGCTAGGGGAAAATTAAGCGCAGCTTACTGGGCTAATAAATCTAAATGGTAGATATAAATAAAACAGAATTGCTATTGCAAATAGTAATAGCTACTAAAGGTAAGTGGACTCCTGAAGAAGTTATAAATTTTTATTATTTGATAGAAGAAGTTAACAGGGATAATTCTTATACAGCTGAGTTAGCTGTCATAACAAATATTGATGAAGGTATGAAAGATGGCTAAAAGAAAAAAATATCAAGATGGTGGTGACGCTGATAAGATGCAAGCAGCTATAGACTTTGCTAATACTAATCCTGATAGTTTGACTATGGCTCGGTACATTAAAGATCAAGGAGTAGACTTAAATACTTTAGCAGATAATCTAGGTGTTGACCAAGACGTTGCTAATAGAATGTTTACTGCTTTAACCGATGATAAAACTGCTAGTGTAATTGAGTATCAACAAGCTAATCCTCAAGCTAGTCAAACAGACATAGCTAGGTTTATGAGAGATACAGGAGCTGACGTAGGCTCAGTAGCAGATGCTTTAGATATAGACAGAGCAGCAGGACAGCAAGCATATCAAGATGCTTTAGGCAGTGAGTTTCAAACTGCTAGAGTAGCTTCTACTCCTGTTGCAGGTATTAAAAAAGATACAGCAGGAAGCTATCGTTCTACTCCTGTATCTGTAGAACAATATGTAGAAAAACCAAAAACTGTTGATATTAGCACTACTCAAGGCATAACGCCTGCTACAGCTATTCAACAGCTAGATCAGTACAAAGACATAGCAGCTCCTTTAAATATTAAAGCAGATGTTCTAGAAGCATCTGTAGCTGCAGTACAAGATGCTATAACAAAAGAACAAGTAGATGCTAGTGAATATGGAGCTGCCTTAGCTGCAGAGTTAAATAAAACTATAGCTGCTCAAGGAACTCAACGCGCTCCTATAACTGTTGCTGAAATTGAAGATCTTAGATCTAGAGCGCAAGCAGCTACTATGGGAGATGTTAGTGGGCAGTTAGCTTCTACTAGTGAATTTAAAATTGATCCTAATTCTTTTGTTCCCGGAGTAACAGCAGCTAACATTCAAGTTACCCAGTCTCCTGCTATCGAAGCAAAGCAGCGAGAAGCTATTACAGGTACTGCTTCTACAGGTAAAGAAGCTCAAATACTAGAGACAGTTAACTATGAAGCAGCTCAGTCTAGAGTAATAACTGGAACAGCAGCTAAGGGTGCTGCAGCTTCAATGGTTGCTGAAGTAGGACAGATACCTAATGCAGTAGCAGCTGCTATTGTGGAAGATCCTGAAAGTGTAACAGCGGTTATTGATTCACAACCTATAGAAGTACAAGCTGCAGTAGCTGCATTACCTGCAGAAGCTTTAGTATCATCACAGCTAGAAACATTACTAGGTGGTCTTGATGAAGGAGAAATACCTACATGGGCTAAACCAGCTGTAGATGCAGTAGAGCAGAGGTTAGCTGCTAGAGGAATGGAAGTTTCTACTGTAGGTAGAGATTCTTTATTCAATGCTATTATACAAACATCTTTACCTATAGCTGAGTCCAATGCACAGGCATTACAACAAAGAGCCACACAAAATTTAAGTAATGAACAGCAGGCAAACATACAGTCTTCACAGCTAGACATGACTAGACGTATGCAGAACTTAGCTAATCAACAGACTGCTGCAAGTCAGACAGCGCAGATGGCTCAGTCAATGGCTCAGATGCAAAGTCAGTTTACACAAGATGCTACGCTACTGACTGCTCAACAAGCCCAGCAAATCAGAACTCAAAATCTTACTAATCGTCAAAGAACTGCTGAGTTAAATAGCCAAAACAAACAGGCTATGAATGCTTTAAATCTTTCTAATGAACAGCAGATGGAACTAGCTAATCTTGAATCTAGAAGCTTGACTGAACGTGAAAACATGTCAGCGGTTAATCAAGAAAGACTAGCAGAGTTTCAGGTTGCAGCAGACTTCCTAAGTAAGAACGCTGCTTTTAAACAGCAAATGGAAATAGCTAACCTCGATGCTAATCAGCAGGTAGCTTTAGCTAATCTTACTGCAAAAAATAATGCAGGGTCTGATAATTTAAATGCTGCACAACAGACAGAGCTTGCTAATCTAAATGCTAAGATGGAAACAAACTTAGCTCAAGCGCAGATAGCACAGACTATGGGTGTTGCACAGTTAAATGCTAATCAGCAACGAGCTGTAGAAAATGCAAAGCTTGTAGCTAACATTGATTTGACTAAGTTTAATGCTGATCAACAAGTACAGCTTGCTAATAGTCAATTCATGCAGACTGCTACTCTTACTGACTTTAGTGCTAAACAACAAGCAGCTATGCAGAATGCTACAGCTTTAGCATCCTTAGACTTAGCAACTTTAGATCAACGTACTAGATTAGCTGTAGAGAATGCTAATAACTTTCTACAGTTAGATATAGCTAATCTTTCTAATTTACAACAAGCTACAATTCTTGATCAGCAAATGGAGCAGCAACGATTGTTATCTGATCAATCTGCTCAAAACGTAGCAGCTCAGTTTAACGCTCAGACTACAGCACAAGCTGATCAGTTTAACGCAAGTCTAGCTTCTCAGATAGCACAGTTTAATGTTACGCAGCAGAATGCTATGGCTCAGTTTAATGCTACAGAGTCTAATAGAGTACAAGCTCTAAATGCTGGTAATGCTATTGATGTAGAAAAATTTAATAATCAACTTGTTGTACAACTAGATCAATTCAATGAATCTATGGATCAGCAAAGAGAAATATGGAATGCTCAAAATGCTCAAGCTATAGAACAGTCTAATATTGAATGGCGTAGGCAAGCTAATACTATTAATACAGCAGCTGAAAATGCAGCAAATGCAACAGCAGCTCAACAGGCTTACGGTTTATCAAGTCAAGAACTTGCAAATACTTGGCAGCAATTACGTGATGATGCTGCTTACGCAAGAACAGCTTTTCAAAATGAAGAGCAGCGAAAGACTACCCTGTATGCTACTGCACTAGCTAACGATCCGGGTGCAGCTGGAGACACAAACTACATAGATAAGTTAGTTGGTATAGCAGATAAAATTATAGAAACATAGGTGATTAGATATGGGATTTTTTAGTAAAGTTTTTAAAGGTGTTAAAAAAGTCTTTAAGAAAATTGGTAAAGGTATAAAAAAAGTAGCTGGTAAGGTTGGTAAGTTTATGAATAAGATCGGAGTAGTAGGTCAGATTGCTATGGCCTTTATACTTCCGGGAATAGGTCAAGCCTTAGCTAGTACGTTAGGTAATGTAGGAACTTGGGCAGCTACGGCTCTTGCCAATCCTGCTACAAACTCACTAGTCAAAGGTGTGGCTCATGTAGTTAATGGAGCTACTAAGTTTGCAGCAACTGCAGGAAGAACATTTAATACTGTTACTAGTGCTGTTAAAAACTATGTAGGTGAGGTAGGCAAAACAATGCTAAACAAGATTCCGGGAGTTAGCGTTGAGAATGCCTCTGCTAATATCTTTGGTTCTGGTGGTGCTTTAGATAAAGCTGCTCAAGCTACTGGAAAGACTTGGGATACTACTATAGGTAGTGGAGAATGGTGGGATGGCTTTAAGCCTGAAACTGTAGATCCTTTAGCTGAAGTAAAATCTAGTATATTAGAAACTGCTGAATCTATAAAGCCATCTGTGGAGGCTCCTGTTGTAGATCCTGACTTTAGACCTCCTTCTTTGATGGAGCCTGTACCTGTAGATACATCCAATCTTGGTACTCCTCTTCCAGATTATTTAAAGAAGCCTGAAGCCCTTGCTGATGTAGGTTCAGACTACATGATTACAGAGCGTAGCCTAGCTGCTGCAGGTACTGAAGTAGTTAAAGGGGCAGCTCAAAGCTTGATGGCTCCTGAGCAGGAAGAGTATGTTCCTTATGGGGAAGTAGTAGCAGCAGAAAACATGTACACAGTACAGGCTTCACCTATGGCTCAGATGTCTCAGATGCCACAGATAGGTTACGGAATGCCTATGCTGCAATACGATGCCATGTATAGACCTACTAGTACTTATGCTACTAGAATGCAAGGAGCAATATAAATGGACGCTAACTACGCAGAAAACATAATGAAGGCTGGTAGATCTATTCCGGGTCAGTCCTTAACTAATGATCCTGAACAACGCTATGAGTTTG
>VMHT01088365.1_pt1 | contig 11492 bp, 15 predicted proteins | sample 4693611 | NCBI WGS metagenome assembly VMHT01 (sample SAMN12280063, study PRJNA550983) | marine metagenome | isolation source: seawater sampled from same location over 5 years 0.02-0.2 micron viral filtrate | place: USA: collected off the coast of southern California halfway between the port... ... | reverse complement strand
TTGCCAATTGCAGAGGCGCTAACTAAAGCGCTGCCAGTACTGGTACCGAAGAAGGGAGGGCACACAGACTTTGTTCATGACGACGCGTCGTTTCTTGTAGATGGGCACTGGGATACATGCCTTTTCAGTATCGTACCATACGAAAATGATGGAGAATGGTATGAATGTCATGTCAATAGTACAAGAAAACAACTAAGAAAAGCATATAACTTATGGAAAAATAAGAAAGAAGATTTAAAAGCCATGGGTACAGCAGGCAGAAAGAACGTTCTTTCTGGCAATTACTCTCCGTTAAAGATAGGGGAGATGATGTATGATGCTATTAAAAAATCTGATGAAACATCTGTACATATGAATCAAGTCGACTCTGAGCTTGGCAACGTTAAAGAGAAAAGATTGGAAATTAAATCTAAGCTGTTGAAGCTTCCTACTCTTGAAGAGAAGGTTGAACTGTTAAAAGATTCTTTCAAAGGAGAGACATGTTATATACTGTCTTGCGGCCCATCTCTTTCAGATTATGAGCCCGACTTCTTAAGGGAGCAACTAAAAGATAAACTAGTTTTCTCAGTAAAACAGGCATATGAGACTTTTCCAGACATTACAGATTTTCACTTCTTTAATTGTGCTAATATGCCAGCACCATCTCACCCACCTCTTTGGGAACACTATGCATATGACAAGGTGTCGCCAATAGCAATAGCTAGTAGTAATTATCCCCATGGTCAACGCTGGAGCAAATTCCAAAAGAACGATTTGTTTTTTAAAGTGCCAATTAGGACTGAAATTAACAACGAGTTTCTTAGTGTAACAAAAGACTTTGAAAAATATACTTTAGACAATCAAATTGAGCGCCCCTGCGGTCCAGGCATAATGTATGAGACTGTTTTGTATGCTGCGCTACACCTTGGAGTAAAGAAAATAGTTGCACTTGGGTGGGATCTGTGTTATAATAATCCTAAAGAACTGGATGATTATGAACACTTCTTTGGTTCGACAGAATCGTTACACAATCGAGGAGATATTTTAGATTGGGAAATCGATTCAACCAGAGATGCATCAGAACATCTTTATAAATGGCTAAAGGAACGTGGTGTAGAGCTTGAGCTTGCATCGGATAAAAGTTCTCTTTACGAAAAAATACCGAGAGTGCAATTATGAAAAGAACATATGTTATAGCAGAAATTGGAATCAACCATAACGGTTCCATGGAAAATGCAAAGAAACTTATAGATATCGCCGCCGTCGCTGGCTGTGATGCTGTAAAGTTCCAAAAACGGAATCCCGATGTGTGCGTCCCTGAACATCAAAAAGGTGTAATGAGGGACACTCCATGGGGTAGAATGACATACTTAGACTACAAGTATCGCGTCGAGTTTGGAAAAGAAGAGTATGATGAGATTGATGCCTACTGTAAAGCTAGGGGAATTGAATGGTCTGCTTCTCCTTGGGATATAGATAGTCTTAATTTCTTAATGCAATATGACATCCCTTTTTTGAAAATCCCTTCTGCGATGTTAACAAACGAAAAACTCATGAGAGAAACTGCCAGAACGGGTAAAAAGATTATTTTCTCCACTGGTATGAGTACCATGGAAGAAATCGATGATGCAGTACGGTGGATGAAGGATGAAGGTACAGAATTTAGTCTGTTACATTGTAATTCAACATATCCAGCACCTCTAGAGGAATTGAATCTTTCCTGTATAGGCACCCTGAAGGCTCGCTACGGCTGCGAAGTAGGTTACAGCGGACATGAGTTCAGATTAGGTACTTCTGTCGCCGCAATCTACCTTGGAGCGTCTATAATTGAAAGGCACATAACTCTTGACAGAACAATGTGGGGTTCCGATCACCTATCTTCAGTTGAGCCACAGGGTTTAATTAAGTTAGTTAAGGGAGTCCGCGAGCTAGAATTGGCTTATGGCGACGGAATTAAGAGAGTAACAGAAGGCGAAAAGCCTATTCGTAAGAAACTTAGGGGGTAATTTGAGAAAAAAGATATTAATAACTGGAGGCACTGGCTCTCTGGGCAAGGCTTTGATTAAAAAAATTAAAGGCTTGGGGTGGAAGATAATTGTTTATAGTCGAGACGAAGGTAAGCAAGCATTGGCTTTCGGTTCCGATCCTGACATCATCAGAGTTATCGGTGACGTAAGAGATCTCACCAAGATAGACACGACAATGAGGCTTCACAAGCCAGATTTTGTAATACACGCGGCAGCACTAAAGAGAGTTGACGACATGGAGTTCCATCCAGACGAATGTATAAAAACAAATGTCATGGGATCCCAAAATGTTGCAACAGCAGCTTTAGCAAACGATGTTAAGAAGTGTATGTTGATATCTACTGACAAAGCATGTCAGCCAATAAATGTTTACGGCTCCAGTAAGTTCATCGCTGAAAGAATATTTACAAACTTTGATTATAACTCCAGCAGTACAATCTTTGCATCCGTTCGATACGGAAATGTCATTGCAAGTCGTGGCTCTTTTATTCCTCTATGGATGGATAAGGTAAGAAACAAAGAGCAAATTCCAATTACATCTTTTGATTGCAGTAGATTCTTATTTACGCTTGACGATGCAGTAGACACTGTTTTGCTTGCCTTAGAAACTGCGCAAGGTGGTGAAGTATTTATTCCAAAGATTAACTCCTATAAGCTTGAGACAGTTCTTAATGCAGTACTGGAGATGACTGGCGTTGAAAATGCAGACACCGTAGTTAATGGCATGCGTCCTGGCGAAAAGATTCACGAGGACATGTTGGCTAAAACAGAGCTTCCATTTACTTATGAAGTTGATGAAACCTTAATGGTGGTTACTCCTCAATATACAAACAAAGAACACACATATAACAAAAGGTATGAGGGGTTGGAGTATAACTCTTCCCTACACCTTGATAACGATGTATCATCTTTAAGAAAAATTATTGAAGTAGGCGTAGGCATCGAGGGCTAATCGATGAAGATTACCCACGTTTATGGCGCATGTGAGATAATAGAATCAAAAGGGGTTAAAATACTTTTTGATCCATGGCTAATCGATGGAGAGTATTATGGCTCTTGGGCATCGTACCCTACAGTAAAAGATTTAGATTTCGGTATATTAGACGATATTGATTACATTTATATTTCTCACATACACCCAGATCACTTCAGCAGGCTAACTCTTTCAAAAATAGATAAGAGCATACCGATTCTTATACATAAGTTCCCCGCGCCCTTTTTAAAGAATAATATTGAAAGGCTGGGATTTTCCGTAACAGAGATAGAAGCTAATGAAAAGTTTTATCTCAATGAAAGTTTGCATATCAATATAATACCCGCTGGTTTTTGCAATCCAGAAATGTGCCACAAGTCTTTTGGCTGCGGAAAGATGGAAACTAATTATGTTTCCAGTGTAATTGACAGCCTCTGCATTGTGAGTGACGGTACGCATACAGTAATGAATGTCAATGATTGCCCTTACCCTGTTGCAAAATTTGCAATTGAAAAAGCAATAGAAGAATATGACATTGACTTTCTTATGGTGGGGTACACTGGCGCTAGCGCATATCCACAATGCTTTACTAACTATTCTAACGAAGAGAAGATAGAGAAAGCGGCAGGACAGAAAGAATACTATTTCCAATCTGGGCTTAACTATGTCAACGACATCAAGCCAAAATTCTTCATGCCAATGGCGGGAACATATTGTTTGGCTGGGAAACTGGTGGAATTAGAAAAGTACAGAGCAGTCAACGATATTAAAGAAACGTGCGATAGATATACTTCCTTAAACGAAGGAAGCTCAAGGGGCATACTTCTTAATTCTTTGCAAAGTTTTGATTTATCAAACGAAACGCAAACAAAACCTTATAGACATTTTACTTCCGAAGATAAAAGTAATTATTATAAAAATACCTTAAGTAAGGTAAAGTTTGACTTTGAAAGCAATGAAGAGCCTTCGCTTGAGGAGCTTAAGTCCCTATGCGCAACTTCATATAAGCGCTTTGAAGACAAAAGAAAAGAACTAGGAATGTCCAGCCCTACAGAAATTTATGTAGCCATCGGTACGAGTAAGTACGCTAAGTTTACTTTTGACAATGAAAACTTAGAGTTTGTATCTAATATTGATAGCAGCAAGCCATTTATAAGCTTTACGGTTGATCCTAAGTTATTAAGCCTCCTTTTGCGCGGCCCAAGGTACGCGCACTGGAATAACGCTGAAATCGGTTGCCACATTACTTTCCATAGGCAACCAGATTTGTATGAAAGAGGCATTCATTATTGTATGAATTATTTTCATCAATAGTTTTTTTGGAGTATAAAAATGAAAGCATATGAATCTCGCTTTACGGCACTTGATCTAAATGAAGTCAACGATGTGTTGCTGTCAGGCGACCTCGGCTTTGGCGCTAATGTTACAAAGCTTGAGGATTCTTTCCCCTCATTCTCAATGAAAAATCACAACATAGCGACAAACTCCGCCAGCGCTTCTGCTTTTATGATATTTGCTTTCTTAAAAGAGAAGTATGGAGTGTGCGATGTGTACACAACCTCTCTCGGCTTCGTTTCTCCAGCATGGGCAGCGAAGCATCACGGACACAATATTATTTTTGTTGATGTTAACGATGAATTGTTATTTGATTTAAAAGATTATATAGAAAGAAGGAAGCAGGGGCAAAACAAGGTAGTATTGATGCCTGTGCTATATGGAGGAGTCAGTAAAATAAAGGACTGGCAACCATTGGGAGACGAAATTGTGGTAGTCGACTCAGCCCATTGCGTAACTCCTAGTATAAAATGTGACTTTTCTTTTTTCTCCTTTCACCCCTATAAGCCGCTCTGCTCTTCCGATGGTGGAATGATATCCACGGACGACACAGAGGCTGCTGAATACTTCAGGCGCTATAGGAATTTTGGAAGAACACCACTAAAAGAAGGATATGACATTCAGGCTTCAGGTGGTTTTAAATTTTATATGAACAATCTTAACGCAACTTTAGTTCTCGCAAGTATAGAAAGGTATGCTAGCGATTTATCAGTTAGAAAGAGGAATTTTCAGATTATTAATGAAAGTTTATCCTTGACAAACATGATAAATCATGATATATTATCATCATACTACTTCGGAGTTTCTTTTTCTGATAACGCAAATAAGATTATGAATGAACTTGGTGTTGCTAAACACTATCCAATGTTACACAAGACGACTTATTTCAACAGCGATGTTGAGTTAAAAAATCTAGAAAGTATTTTTAATAATATAGTGAACATTCCAATTCATCATAATCTGACAGAAAAAGATCTCGACTGTATTGTGAGAACACTAAATGAATGAAACTTTTATAATCGCCGAAGCAGGCGCAAATCATAACCGCGATATAAGTCTTGCAAAATCTTTAATTGATGTTGCATCTTCAGCAGGCTGCGATGCAATAAAGTTTCAGACATACTCTGCTGATACGCTCTACGCAAATGGTACTCCCGACTTTGCAGGCTATGAAAACATAAGCGAATTAATAAAATCATTGGAGCTTCCAAGGGACTGGCATGCCGTGCTTAAAGATCATTGTGACAGCAAGGATATAGAGTTCATGTCAACTCCGTTCGACAAAAGAGCCATAGAGGAACTTTGCGATGTCGGAGTAAGTAGGATTAAAATAGCTGGCTTTGAGTCTACAGATCCAAGAATAGTAAAAGAGGTTGCACGAGCAAAGCTCCCAATCATTTTCTCAGCTGGCATTGGTTCAAGCGTATCGATGGCAAGGAATACTGTTAAATGGATAAGGGAAGAAAATCCAGATGCAGATATTACAATCTTACATTGCAATAACGCATATCCGACACCAATTGTAGATATTAATTTAGGGCAATTAGCAAAGCTAAGGGAAATTGACGGCGTTAGGGTTGGGCTTTCAGATCATACCGAGGGTATACTAGTGCCCCCACTGGCAGTAGCAATGGGCGCTACATGCATAGAAAAACACTTCACTTTAAGTCGACGCCTATCTGGGCCCGATCACCCATTTGCAATAGAGCCTGTGGAGCTGTATGAAATGGTATATAATATCCGCCGTACAGAACTTGCCATCCAGCAGAAAAGCGCAGAGCTTACTGACAGCGAACAAAGTTTTAAGATGGCAATGCGCTCCGTGGTGGCAGCTAAAAATATTAAAAAAGGCGATACATATACACTAGATAACCTTACAACAAAGCGCCCATGTCTGCCAGACTCTATTCCTGCTATGAATTATTATGATATTATCGGAACAGTGGCAACGAAAGACATTAAAGAAAATGAAATATTATCAAAAGCATGCACACTAGAAGGAAGAGATGCCAGTTAAGGGTAATAAAGTATTCCTGTCTGCTGTAGAAGAAGAATCTACAGAGCAGCTGCGTTCATGGAGAAACGATCCAGAACTTAGAAAATACTTTCGAGAGTACAAAGAAATAAGTAAAACAATGCAAAAGCGCTGGTACGAAAATAGGGTTCATGGTGACGATAATCAAGTTAACTTTGAAATACATGATCTAGATAGCGGAAAGCTCATAGGACATTGTGGGCTTTACTATATAGACTGGATCCACCGCCATGCTGAGTTTGGAATCTATGTTGGCGATATGGAGTTTAGAAGCGGAGGCTACGGCTCTGATGCTTTAAGGACTTTAATAAAGTATGGGTTTAACGACTTAAATTTAAATAAGATCTGGTGCGAAGTTTATACAAATAATGATGCACTCGATATCTACCGACACATAGGGTTCCGAGACGAAGGATTGATACGGCAACATTATTTCAACGAAGGAAGATACTGGGACTCAAATCTGCTCAGTCTATTGAGGTGCGAATATGAAGTGGACTGAGGAGAAAAACTGGTTTAATAGTAGTATCGCGGAATCATCTTTTATTTCTGCCCCAGACACTTTTGTAAACAACAGCCACAGAGGCATTGAATATGTAAAGCGAGCCCTCGTACCTTACTTGGAAGGCGGAGATACACTGGCAGATCGCGAGATTATCTATCAAATGAATAGCCATCTTGATAAGTTTAAGGACTCTAAAATCTTAATACTGGGCGGCGGCCCAACGGCATCCGAAGTGGATTGGAAAGTTGAAGATTATGATTATATTTTTTCTACAAATCATTTTTTCATGAATGATAAAATTAAAAACATTAATGTATCTTTGGCTAACATTGGCGACGAAGTGCGCTTTTCTAATAAAGAATTACATGAGTATCTAGAAAAGAACGATACAATACTTTGTTTTGAAAACGCTGGCAGAGATCCAAGAGAATTGTCACAATTTAAAAAGAAGTACGGCGATAGAGTGTTTTGGGCTCACACTAGATACCACTCAAAGATAGGAGCCATTCCTAGGCTGATATCTATAGCAGTCCTTCTGGGTGCCAAGGAGATACATATCGCTGGAATGGATGGTATGATACCAAATCACTTACAGGATAAGCATTTCCACTCATTCCAGACACAGAAAGCTCAATCTGGTACCTTGGAGCACGGCAAAGAACAGGACACTCTTAAGAAATACTCTGAGCAGTTTCTGGCTTTGTGGGATTATTTGTTGCACGACATAGGGAAGAGTGTTAGTTTTAAAAATTTAGGGCACGGACATCCGTGCAATATAAGTACACAAGTTTTAACAGGAGTTTTAGGTGAAGAATATCAACGATATTTGCTTGATCGTTCAAGCTAGATTGGGATCGCAACGTTGCCCCAATAAAATGATTCGTCCATTTGCTAATAGCACATTGACAGACATTGCCATAGATAAGGTTTTAGGCAGCAAGGTTCTCCCAAAAGAAAACTTTTATTTAGCGGTGCACGAGCCAGAGCTTATTTCTATTGGTAAGAATCGTGGAGTCAATGTTTTCGAGAGAAGTGAAAAGTCTGCCAACTCTGAGGGTACTCCGATGACGGAAATCTTCGAATGGTGGGATAAACTTCCATATAAGTATGTTTTAATGCTTAATGCTTGTTGTAGTTTATTAACAACAGAGACTGTTGATAGTTTTATAAAGCACTATTTACAAACTGATTCTGATGGCTTGTTCGGTGTAATCGAGAAAAAGAACTATTTTTGGAACACCAATGGAGAATTGATCACCCCATGGCCAGATGGTGAGGCAATATTGAATACCAAAATGGTTGGCACCACTCTTGAGGCTGCACATTGTCTCTATGCCGGCTCAATGCCTGCCTTGGGAGAGAATATTTGGATGGGAGACTATACACTAAACAACCCAGAGTTGTTTGTCGTACCAGAAGAAGAAACATTTGATGTTGATTACGAGTGGCAATTTGGCATAGCAGAAACACTGTATAAAGCAAAACAGAGTAAGCAATGATTTTATATGTTGACATAGACGAAACAATATGCATGTCTCCTGATGATAGAGACTATGCAAAAGCTAAACCCATAAAAAAGAATATAGATAAAATTAATAAACTTTATGATGATGGGAATGTGATCACATACTGGACAGCCAGAGGAACAGGCTCAGGGATTGACTGGAGAGATGTGACAGAAAAACAATTTGATAAGTGGGGAGTCAAGTATCATGATTTGAAATTTGGCAAACCAATCTATGACTTATTTGTAGATGACAAGAACATAAACTCAGAAACATTTTTTAAAGGAGAAGAAAGTGAGTAAAAAAGATGCCCCCGCATTCTTTCCTAGGATTGATGAAGATCAAGTTGGAGAGGGAATCAACAACTATGATTTGATAAAAAAGGAAGTTTATATTGATGACTGTTATAGAATTGGAGAGATGTCATTCGACCGACCACCCGAATATATTGTAGACATTGGTGCAAATGTTGGCTGGTTTTCTTTGTTGGCTGCTGAGAAATTTCCAAAGGCAGAAATATATTCTTACGAGCTTATGAGCAAGTATTATGCAGCTTGTCATAATAATTTAAAACAACATGAAAATGTACATGTATATAATAAAGCAGTTATAGGGAAAAATAAGATTACAGCAATCTGTGAACCAACCATGGAGAATATCGGCGCATGCAAAGCGATATATGCGGGTTCGGGCAGTTATATTTCAGAAGGGCATGCCCAATTCAGAGATTGGGTTACTCCGAAAATGCAAGAGAAATTTATAGATATGTCAGAGATGCCTGTTGAACAAATTTCTATTGAAGAGATAATTCTGGAAAACAATATTGATTATATTGATATCTTGAAAGTTGACATAGAGGGGGGCGAATATGAGGTGCTCAACCATGTTCTCGAATTAAATTTAGATAAAAAGATATTGAATCTTGTAATGGAGTTGCACGGAGTAAACTCTCCTGAGTGTCCTGTTTTAGTTGAAGAATTAAAAAATAGATTTGATTCATGTGTTCTTCGTGGAGATAAAATTGCTGTATGGCCATATGAAGAACACAAAAAAACACACAGTCTGGTGATTTGCAAAAATAATAGACAAAATTTTAGAAAGGAAAAAGAGATGAGTAATTTTGCGAGAGCAATGGAAACAAAAATTTTACAAAGGAAAAAAAGATGAGTAAAGAACAAAATATGCAACTTTCAGATCAAGCCGTTGGAGCTTTGATGATGGCACTACAAAAGTCTTTGTTAGAGCAAAGCGACATTGTACCAGTAATCAAGGGTTTTAAAATTAAGAACTCCGAGGTTGGTTTAATGGTAATGAACCCACCATTGGTTAAGATGAGCAATCAGAGTCAAGACGACGATGCCTAGATATTCTTATCGATGTGACAGCTGCGGCGGGGTATTTGAGACGCAACACTCTATGTCTGAAGATTTAGATGTTTGCGCCCTTTGCGCCACGAGCGGCTCTCTGTCGAGACTGCCATCTGCATTTAGCACATCAGCGACAAGCAGAGTTTCTGGCGAACAGCCAGTTGGAACGACAGTCAGAGAATTTATTGAAAGCAGCAGAGAAGATTTAGAAGCAGAAAAAGATAAAATAAAAAGGGAGGAATACAAATGAATCTATATACGATTATTATAAGCCTGTCCATGGTAATTTTAATTTCTATTATATTAAATATTGGATTCGTATGGTATACCAGACAAGCCCTACAGCGCCTAATGTTTGTTTCAGGCAACATGTCTGATTTAAGAGCTATGATAGAAGGTTTTAAGAACCACTTGGAAAGGGTTTACAATCTTGAAAACTATTACGGGGATGAGACTTTATCGCATCTATTGGAACATGCAAAAGATTTGTCGACACAACTAGAAGATTATAGAGATATATATACTTTAGTTGAGTTAGATGAACAAATTGTTGAAGAGGAGGAAGATGATGTCGAAACCGAAGAAAACAGTCAAGCCAAGACGTAAAAAGCAAAAAAGAATGTATTTTACTCAAGTTCATGAAGATGCAATAATTGAGTATACTAAAACTGAATCTCACGCAAGACGCACAGAGCTATATGTCAATCTTATCGGCCCTGCTTTAAATGAGATGGTTGACAAGATTGTGTTTACTTATAAGTTTACAACACTGTCAAACATAGGCGATCTAAGAGACGAGTGTAAGATCTGGTTGACTACAATACTAGATAAATATGATAAAAGCAAGGGATATAAAGCTTTCTCATATTTTAGTGTAATTACAAAAAACTGGTTTATTCATAAGGTAAAAGTACAACAAAAGAAGCGCTTTACTGAGGTTGACTTAGATAATATGTCTAGAGATTCTGAATTAGAGTATATGTCAACGCAAAATAAGTGGATAGAAGATACATCTAAGGAGCAATTTTGGGCATGCTTGGCAGAAGAAATGGCAGGCTGGAACCCCGAAGGCATGAAAGATAACGAAAAAAAAGTCTATGAGGCAGTAAAAATACTGCTTGCACACCCAGACGATATAGAAATTTTCAATAAGAAAGCTATTTACTTATACTTGCGAGAGATTACGGGGCTTAATACAAAACAGGTGGTTAATAACTTAAATAAAATGCGTGTTAAATATCGCACATTTAAAGTAAAATGGGAAGACGGAAAGATATGAGCAAAGTGGAAGACATCGTAAAAGAAGCTATCGATAATGTCCGCTCTGATAGGACTGTCACTAAGGAACTTTTAAATGATTTGATAAACTACATGAGCAAAAGCCCAGAACCACACGAGAGGCTAGGGCCGATAGCTGCTAAATATGTTGAAACACAGCAAAGATCTAATGAGCAGCTAGTCAAAGCCGCGCAACTATTATATAAGCAGCAATCTGGTACCACAGGGCTATCAGATGAAGATAAATCAGAGATTTACGACATGCTAGGATCATCGCCAGAAGTCGCTACTGAAAGTGAGGATGAAGACTAAGAATGGCTAATAGCAGCACTTTCCAATATAGATTTGAGACTGATGTCATAGGCGATCATGAGGCTATGATAGAGCTTCAGGCAGAGGGCGCCCTCTGGGCAGCCCAACAAGCTAGGGAAAGCTTTGGTTCTTATATGGGAGTTTCTCGTTATGCAGCGCAAGTTTTGGAAGCGCCA
>VMHT01175380.1_pt1 | contig 11494 bp, 16 predicted proteins | sample 4693611 | NCBI WGS metagenome assembly VMHT01 (sample SAMN12280063, study PRJNA550983) | marine metagenome | isolation source: seawater sampled from same location over 5 years 0.02-0.2 micron viral filtrate | place: USA: collected off the coast of southern California halfway between the port... ... | reverse complement strand
TATATTGTATATAAAAAAATAGGTTTACTCAATAAATAAAATATATATCCTACTATAAATATGCCAACATTTAGAGGCCCCACAAAAGGAGAAGGTACAACTCATACTGCAGGCAATGGTATCACCCTCAGTGGTGATGAATTTTCAAGTAAAACAGATGGAACCACTCTAACAAACACTGGTGGGGGTTCTAGCGATGCATTAGCCGTATTAAAAGTTCCGGGAAGACTCTCTGTTGCTGGTTCACTATCGCTTAGTGCTTCCAGTTACGATGGTAGTACTAATGTTACTATTACCGGTGGGACTATCCCTGGATCCTCAACCGATGTTCAGTTTAATGCTTTGGGTGTGGGAACAACGCCCGGGTCAGCCGGAACAATAGTAGCTACAGGAGATATTACTGCCTTTTCATCCGATAAACGATTAAAGGAAACTATTGTCCCTATACAAGACCCCTTATCTAAACTAAGCACAATTTCGGGTTATACTTATCGTTGGAACATGGATAAGTGTAATCAGGTAGGATTCAAACCACAAGACATCCCTGAAGTGGGTGTTTTAGCCCAAGAAATAAATGAAGTTTTACCGGAAGCCATTAAACAGGCGCCTTTTGATAGAGATAAAGATGGAAATTCTGCCTCAGGGGATAATTACTTAACAGTTCAATATGAAAAAATTGTCCCGTTACTTATCGAATGCATCAAAGCTCAACAATCTCAAATCGATGAATTAAAAGTTTGCTTGTCTAAATTAAAATAAATGAAATAGTAAAATGTCAGCTGTAGTTCCTGTTCCAGTAACTTTTTCGGGATTACGAACCGCCTGTATTAATGGGGGTGAAGGAGATGTCGGTTCAACGAATATTAGTTTAGGTGATTTTTATGGTAAAAACTTTACAGACAGCACTAAAGTTGTCTCGACTGGTACTGTCAGTATTTTGGCACAGTTTTTTACTGGAGGAAGCACTTCCAACCCAAAAACCTTTGGCTCCGGTGGGGGTCGTTCAGATAGACGACTCAAACACAATTTAGTCTTTATTGAAAACTCACCTTCAGGTATTCCTATTTATGAATTTAATTTCAAACCTGAATATTCTCAGTTACTCAATGATACAAACCTATACAGTGTTGATGTATCTGCACGATATCGAGGTGTCCTTGCCCAAGATTTACTTGATTTAGGATATCAGGATTCCGTATTTATTCAAGATGACTATTATTGTGTGAAGTATGATGAAATCGATGTAGATTTTGTTGAAGTTTAATACTATGTTTTTTTATATGTAACAGTTTTAAATGAATCTTTGTTATATCAAAGACGAACATAATAAAGATATCTTAATCAATAAAACAGAAAATGAACAAGTTATGATGGAATGGGAAAAGCCTTATATGGAAGAATGTATAAAGAAGTTAGAACCTAGGGGAGATGTATTAGAAATTGGATTTGGTTTAGGGTACTCTGCTAGAGCGCTGTGTAGCTTTCCCATTCAATCCTATACAGTGATCGAATGTGAACCGATTGTATGGAAAAAAGTCGATGAGTTTCAAAAAGAATATCCCCATATCAAAATAAACTTAGTCAAAGGGAGATGGCAAGACAGGTTGCACTCCCTACCCACCTTTGATACTATATTTTTTGATGATTTTCCTTATAAAAAATATTTAGAATTAGACAACTATCCTAAAGAAGATCGGGTAAGACGGTTTGTTCTCACATGTATTGAAAAACATATGAATATAGGATGTAAATTAAGTTATTATTCAGTGTGGCCTCAGAACCATGATTCGTATGATTGTGTCGAAGGCAGTGTAACCGAGTTTGAAATACAAATACCCGAAAATTGTAATTATATTCCCTATAAAAAAGTATACATTCCTGTACTAACAAAGATATCTGAACCGAGTGAAAATGATAAACAACAATTTTATTGAAATGTGAGCAAATAAGTAAATTGATTTAATAAGGCCAATATTTCATCTCGTATATTCAATAAATCTGTATCAGAAGTATCTACTTCTTTACAAAGTATGGGTAAGTTTACGAGTGTTTTTTTACAACCTTCTATATATTTTTTGAATTGTTTGAATGTAAACTTTTTGAAAGTAAATCCGCGAACATTCACAATATCACGTTTAATTCCTTTACCCAACATAACCTCTACAAACATATCTATTTGTATATTTAGATCATTATATAACTTATTGGTAGCTTCATGTGTAGCATAACTACTTGTAATCCAGTGATATAATTTAATAGTCATCAATAAGTGTAACATAAACTGAACAACATTAAACTTGGATTTAGACTTACGTTTCGTTTTACTTGGCATTATATATATTACAATATATTATCTTTGTGATAAGGTTTGTTTTAAGATAGTCACTTCAAATTCTAAGACTAAGTCTAATTCAACAAATTCATTATTTTGATCTAATAAATTAATAGTAAATTCATTTAATACTATAGGTGTAAAGAAATTTTTTTCAGTACTAACAGGTTCATTTGTAAAATAATTAATAGTGTCATTGTTAAGAAAGACTCTATCAATAATTGCTCGACCATGTTCATTTAATTTACAACCCATATTGGGTATCTTTAATATTTGCACATCCACATAATGTGTATGAGATGTATTATTCAATCCAACAGCACGTACTAACTCAAATCCAATAACATTTTTTACATCTGTTGTTCGACTATTTAAATTGACGGTATTGTTATACGTTGTTAAACGATATTTTAATATCTGAACAGCCTCAGCAATAGTCGTGATGTTGGAATCTAACACAATATCTATTCGTAAATTATCTATAATCACAACTAAAGATTCACCTGACGACCCTGTAAAATCATGTGCCGTAAATCCAGTGGTTCCGGTTAAGACACCCCCAACCGATGTTTGGCCACTTGTGAAACCAAAACAATTCAATGCATGACTATGCGAATCTGAACTAATTTCAATTGTACCATCATCTCTATGAGTAATTGTAATATTGGTTCCATCATCTGTAATAGTCATATTTAAATGAAATGTTTTACAAAAGATCCGCCTATGTTCCAACGGTTTTGTGAATAATTCATTCCTAACTTCAAAGTATGTATCTTGTCTAGATTGATCTAAAAATCTTTTTCCAGTATAATCTGTGATTGGATCATATTTAACACCTATATTATTAGTAATGGGTAAATCACCACTGGAATCAGTAGTATAATCATCATCTTCAGAATCAATGTCATTTATAAATGTATCACTTTGCATTTTATACTATATGCTCATTTTTTTTAAATATATATATATATGCCCACAAAAACAAACACAAGTAAAATTAAATCACGTTCAAATAATCGAAGTATTACCAGAAGTCAAAGATCCAAGAGTAAATCAATGTCTAGATCCAAGAGTAAGACAATGTCTAGATCCAAGAGTAAGACAATGTCTAGATCCAAGAGTAAGACAATGTCTAGATCCAAGAGTAAACGATCATTAACTAGATCCAAGAGTAACCTAAATTGGTCAACCAAAAATAGTCTATGTCCCAAAACACCCGCACATCAATTAACGATCAATAGAGAGGGACCCAATTGGTTTCGTTTAACAAAAAATGATATTCATAAAAAAAATAAAACAAATAAATATGAAATAAAAAAACTAAATAAATTAGCCGGGATATATATCATAATTATACTAAAAGAAGACCCAAATACTCTCTATTTACTTAGAGAATTTACAGATTTATTTTACAGGAATTCATTAGATTATCCAGAGGCACCCGTGGACGATGGGATGATAGGCCATTCATCGATATACACCGATCAAGAATTTCAAATGGAATGGTTAAAAGAGATGACAGCCAGAGGTTATGAATTAGAGGCAAGTAAAACTAGTGATAAAATACAAAAGGAATTATTAAATAATAGAGCCAAGCGTATTAGACAACAATGCTTATTATATTTTGCGGGTCAGTTATATTATGATAAAGAAATCGTTGTTTGGACGAATCATTCAGGTCACTTCCAACCAAATGAAAATGTAAAAAATAAAGTAGGATTACCTATGGATAAATTCGCGCCCATGGGATCGCCTAAAATCGAACAATCAATACAATCGAGATATTCAAAATAAACAATTTTTAAGATCTTTCAAGGTATTGATTAGATAACATGGTTCAGCTTCGTGTAACTTTTGTCGACATTCATATAACCTCCGTTTAAATTCACTCTTAAATTCATCGTGTTCTAATTCACCATAATATATTTCATAATTGAGTCTATGTTTCGCTTCAATAGAATCAACGCCCATATTAATCGACCAACGAGCAACACCTACAGTAATACATTCAGCATTATGACCTTCTTCTATTCCAACACATGTATCATCCACCTTAAGGACATGCTTTGGATTATCTATTCCCATTCTCCTCATATTTTCTTGAATCATTTGGGGGTCGGGACGAGACGCGACATCCAAACAACTCGATGAAACAGCTGAATCAGGAATGATATTGTGATCTGCCAAATTCTCTAAACATAGATCCATTTGTGACTTATTAAAACCGGTTGTAATACCCACTTTAATATCTCTTTCTTGTAAATAACGAATAGCCTCACATGTTTCAGGAATAATATCTAATTCATGTTTCAAATAATATTCTTGCATTACACAAAATTCTTTATAAATATCTTGTAAATCAACATGAGTATGAGGTCTCCCATTATTATTCAAAAATTGATCTCTAAATTCAGTTTCATAGGATAAATGAGTTATATGATCAAATTTATCCATCCCCATATCTCTAGCAATTAAATTAGAGGGGAGATTAACCTTTGATTTAACTAAAGATCTCCTCAAATTAATTAAAGGTGACAGTGAATATCGGTCAACAATAGTTCCACCTAAATCAAAAATAACCCCTCGAATCATAATACTTTATATTATTACTATTTGTTTAAATCAATTAATAGTAAAATCTCTAGATTCCCATCGATCTTTAATAGGTATATTCTTGGGAAATATATGAAACACTAATCCTAGGTTATTAATCGGAATACGTTTAGGAATACTCGAATGCATAAACATACTCAAAAGAAACATTATTACTACTATAATATAGTAAATTAACTTTAAACTTTATTAATACACCTCTTGATATCTTGTACATCTTGCTTTATAGCTGATATATCATGAGATAGTGTTTTAAGATCACTTTTAATTTCACATACATTCTGATCAGTATATTCAACTTTCTTTTCTTGTGCCTCAACTTTACCGAAAACAAAATCTATTTTCTCAGCATGTTTCCCAGTTTGGAAAATAATACCACCAATAGACAATGTTGCGCCGACAAAAGGTAGAATTTGCTGAGGATTCATTATTTAAAATGGAGCTTAATTTAAATTAGATTTTTTTTTGCTAATTAAATGCTTCGATACATCCCTATACATATAGTGATCGATGGCCAAATTAACCAAAAATATACTTCCGGTTCCCCCAAATACAATGCCCACTCCTATAAATTCCTTTAACTTAGATATCATTTATAGATTCATTAGAAAGTAATATACAAAATTTAAACAAATTTGATTTTTTGAATAATCTTATATATTACACAAAATATGAGTTTACTTATAGTAGAATCGCCGGCCAAAGCCAGAAAGATTCAAACATTCTTAAAAGGGACTGATATCAAAGTACTATCATCCTTTGGCCACATCAACAATCTAGATACAAAACAATTAGATAAAATGATTGATACAAATTTTACACCTATTTATAGAAATTTGCCGGATAAATCAAAAATTATTAAAGAACTTAAATCTTCGGGGAAGGGTCGAGAAATTATATTGGCCGCAGATGATGACCGAGAAGGAGATGCCATTGCCTGGCATTGTGGTAACTTATTCAAAACAAACTATTCAAAAAAGAATCGAATCACATTCAATGAAATATCTAAATCAGCCATAGAACGTGCCTTAAACAACAAACATAAACTTAATATGGATTCTGTTGAATCACAAAGATGTCGACAATTACTAGACTTGATCATAGGGTTCAAACTATCACCACTATTATGGAGACACATACAAACATCACAAAAGGGTTTATCGGCGGGTCGAGTTCAAAGTACCTTGTTGCGAATGTTACAAGATCATGAAAATACTATCAAAAATTATGAACCAGAATATTCATATGATTTTAAAGGAGTGTTATGTGATGAAAGTGATTCCAAAAGACGTGTAGAGTGTGAGTTCCAGATATCAGATGAATATTATGAAGACAATGAATTTGAGCCAGAACGTGTTCTAAACTTATTCAAGGAAAATAGATTATTCTTGGTTACAAATAGAAAAGAATCAAAAGAAAAACGTTCACCACCTCAACCATTCATAACTTCGACGCTTCAACAGAGCGCACAAAATGAATTAGGATTTCCTATAAAAATGACTATGAATATAGCTCAAAAATTATATGAAAATGGTAAGATAACTTATATGAGAACAGATTCAACCTATATTGCACCTGATTTCAAGAACACATTAGAAACACATATAACAAAAAAGTATGGTGAAGGGTATTATCGAAATCAAAAACAAAAGAAAGTGAAAGGTTCACAAGAAGCACATGAATGTATACGACCTACTAATCTAGCGACAAAATTATCTGAATCTTATGAAGATTGTGATCATAAATTGTATAATTTGATTATGAAACGTACAATAACATCTCATATGAAACACGCTGTGTATGATGTATGTAAAATTCAATTATCGAATGAAGAGACAAAACACATTGGTTATTATGAAGGAACAGTTAAATCATTAACATTTGAAGGATTTCTCAAATATTCGGGACAATCCGTCGAAAAAAAGATCACTTTTGACGATATAGAGAAATGTACATTGATCGAAACAGAAATAAAAGAAAGTGAATCAAATCCACCTCAATATTACAATGAATCAACTATAGTCAAAAAGTTAGAATCATCGGGTGTAGGAAGACCATCAACCTATGCATCTATCGTGTCAACACTCTATTCTCGTAATTATACAGTAGTCAAAGATATAGAGGGTAAACAAAAACAAGAACCTTATTACAAATTAGATGAAACAAATCAAATAAGTCAAGGTGTTCATAAAACAACCACATCAAAACAAAAGAAACGTATCGTTTTGACCGATCTAGGTGAAACAGTATTAGATTATTTATTGAAACACTTTTCAAATATGATATGTATTGATTTTACGGCAAGAGTTGAACGAGATTTAGATTTAATTAGTGAAGGTAAGAGTGATTTTCACACAATTATAAAAAAAGTCTATGATGTATTTAATCCTATTATCCAAGGACAAATGAAACAAAAAGTTATTAAAAAGGGATCACATTATATAGGAGATTATGAAGTCAAAACGGGTAAATACGGGCCTTATATAATACATGAATCAAAGACACGAGGAATATCGAATTATCTTAAAATGAAGAAATGTAAATTAGAAGATTTACGAGAAACAGATATAGTAAATATAATTGAATATCCTAAATCAGTGGGAAAACATTTAGGGAAAGATGTTATATTACAATTGGGTCCATATGGTATTTATATGAAATATGATAACAAAAATTATAAAATAAGAGATCACAGTAATTATTCGCTAGAATCTTTGGTATCACTGATATAAGTATCACTGATATAAGTATAATTAATTATAGCTATAACGAGTAATATAAATACTATTTTTATTTTAGATAGTGGTTTCAACTTATAATAATTCATAACTGATTCAATTAACGTCCAACTTAAAAACCATATAAAAAAGGTCGAATATAACATATAAAAATTATCTTTATTCATTAATTTATATTATATTTTTTATTGACTTCCATCACATTGACATACGCAATCTTCTACATACTGATCCCGTGTCACATATCCTAATCCGAAGGTTACCAAACCTACGAGTAAACATGAAGTTATCACTGTACATAATCTATAATTATGAAGTATAATGGGTCTAGAATCTGTTATCAAATTTTCATCCATAGTTAAATCTAATTGATTAACATTACCTAAATTTCCAGAAGTTTGTCTCATTATACATGATTTATTATTTAAAATTTTAAATACTTTCTTTATTTATGAATGATAACTATAGACCACCCTTGACCAAAGATGAATCTATACTCTTAATTTTAAAAGAACTATTACATCATAATACAGATGTATGTAAATTAATTATTCATAAGAAGAATACTATAGAAGCAAAAGAAACTATGGATTATTATTATGATAGATGGGAAAATATAGCTGGTTCACATTACAGGTTACACGATACCCATGATGGATTATATTCACTTATATGGGATGCATCTACCTACACAGTCAAAAAAGATCATAATCTTATGTTTTATAATCTAACAAGGATATCCTATCAAATAATTGAATTACTCCATGAATTAATCAAATTAAATAGAATTGACAGTGAAAATTCAAGGATAGAAGATTATAAAGAATGGATAGAACACGATGATAAATTATATAGTTTTTTAGCCGATAAAATAACGATAGCTATGAAGACGATTAAAATTTAAAATAATAATAACTATCTTATATAAACTATGTGTATCTTTACAAAACAAATGAGAAAAAGAGCATCTCAAAAGAAGCGAGTACAAAGCTGTGTAGGTAGACCTCATAGAGATACGTGGCAAAATGGGGGAGACAATATAGGATTCCATAAACGACCGAAAGGTGTGAAACGTAAAAAAAACCTATTAAATACTAATGGACGAATCCACCCAGAGCCCCAAAAAAGTGACGATAAGTGAGAGTGAAGAAGACCCCTTAAAAACAACAGGAGATGAGGAATCAGTTCAATCCATCGAAACCAATCATGATTTATTAAATAGAACAAAACCATTTAATCCAGCCATACATATACCCGAAAATTTATATCATAATATTAAATTAAAATTAACCTCTCTTTCGAACCGAGATAAAATCCTCCAAATAAAATTAGGAAGATATCAGAAAAAACATGAGAACTTGAATATGTTTATTATATTTGTGTCGACTGTGTTGGGTATCTATGAAACCTTTCGTGTTAAGATAGATGATATGATAGAAACCCAATTTTTAGATGTAGGGACTAATGTAGTGCCGATAGTATTATCGGGTATCATCACTTGCACCGCATCCATCATTAAATTGAAAAAGTACCAGGAAAAAAGTGATAATATTCATTTAATTCGTGAAAAAGTATCAGTCGCTCGATCGAATCTCAAAACAGTTCAGGAACATCTTTTATTTTGTAAAAATCCCGATGAACTTCGACAAATAAAAAAGATTTATTTTAAGACATCATTTGATAGTTATTGCCAAGCTCAATCGTATTTAGACAAACATGTGAAAGAAATAGATTATCATAAATATGGAGATAAGATTAATTATTCAGATAAATTTTGTGTTGAACAAAAAGAAGATGAAGAAATGGAAGACAATCCCAGAAGAACTCTAGATATGACAAAAAGTTATGATTTCAGAGATTCACGAGTATCCAATCGCAATCTAATCGTGGAAAGAGAAGAAGATAGTATTCCTGTGTAACAAATTTGATTTAAAATAGTATGATTGACTACCAAAACTTACTTTTACTATGTTTACACTTCAAAAAGCGTTTACAGATGTTCATTCTCTTGTATCCGAAGAATTTAATGGATTCATCGAAACACGAGTAAAAGAAGCAATTAAATCAGAAAAAGATGCATTTATGGAATCAGTTAAATTATGCGAAGAAGATTATCCTATTTATCAAAAGAAAAATGAGTTTACACAAGAATTATTTGAGTTGATTAAAGAAATATGGATTAAGAAAATGCAACATTACAAATATTATCACGTAGAAACACACATGTTCAAATATACCCTACAAACAGTAGAAAAAAATGGTCTAAGTGGAGATGATTATAGGAAATTTTGTGAAGAACTATTTAAATACAAAAATAAATTTACACAATACCCTATGAAAATTATAGGTAATGACTTATTTATTCAACCAATTAAAACATCATCTAAAACACCATCTGGGGCACCTAATTGGTTTTGCTATGGTATTGATAATAAAGGAGTTGTTTATAAAAATGTATCGATAGTTAATCCTGATACATTTATACGGTTCTCAAATGATAAGGATATAGAACATGTTATTATAAATACCAACACAAACATATCACATGATACTATTTCACCTATAGCCATAACTGAAACGACAAAATATGAAGATTGTCTAAGAGTATATAATAACAATTTATCCAGACAATCAAAAAATGCTTCAAACCGAACCCTTCATGGTGATAATCCAGTTGAAATAACTGTTTATCCAACAAATGTTTATCAAAATATTAATAATAGACATATAGAGATTCGTGGAATATGTGATAAACCAAATATGGAATTGTATGACATATCTAAATATATTAAGCGGGGGAGTTGTAAGATCCCTAAGTTATATGTTAATAATAAATCTGGGAATGGACATGTGCTACATTACGAAACACATTCTGAGGATGAAAAAAAACTAATAAAGATACTACATGATGGTTGTGGATGTCAGTGTGGAATATTCTTACGAAAAGAGTCACAGAAGGTAAATATTAAACGTGGTTGTGAAAATTATGAAGAATTAAAAAGAGAATATCAAGGGTTAATTAATGACAGAGTGAAGAGAAAAGGTAATTTAAAGAGATTTCATGAACTAAGGGATATGTTAAAGAAAGCAGATGAAATGGTTAAACATGAAAAAGTTAAATATTATTATGAAGGAGACAGATTAACTGATGCACTTAACCGTTATATTAATGATGATATATGTCCAGAATGTGGTGCGGGTTCCCCTTTAGGTGATATAGATAAATTTAGCATCGATCCAAAGGCAATTAATAGAACACCCTTAAATAAGGAATATATGGAATTATTAAATATAGTTGAACCTGAAAATATAGAAACGATATTTAAATTTCAAACAATCTATGCTAAATATCACCCTAGAGCTAATGAAAGGTATACAATAGAACAAAATATATTAAAACTGTCTAAATTAGAAGAAGAAGTGGCGGTCCGGACAGAAGAATTGAGAAAAAAATATACCAAAGAACATCTGAAAGAAATAGAAAAGTGTAATGTTATACAAGTTGAGTATATAGATAAATGTGATACGATGGTAAAAGAAAAAGAAAAATATATTAAACTCCAAAAATCTATTGAATATGAAAAGAAAGAGTTTCAAAAAAAGAAAAATGCTTTATCTGAAATGACAAAACAAACTAACGAAACTTGTCGTAAAAATAAACAAAAAATACAACAACAACTAGATGATATAATACAAGAAAAACAAAAATTTAAGGATAATAAAAAATCAATCATCGATAATCTATTAAAATTAGCGATCGACTTAAATGGAATCAATGATTCTTTAAATGACCCTGAAAGTAAGTCAGATT
>VMHT01177705.1_pt1 | contig 11495 bp, 12 predicted proteins | sample 4693611 | NCBI WGS metagenome assembly VMHT01 (sample SAMN12280063, study PRJNA550983) | marine metagenome | isolation source: seawater sampled from same location over 5 years 0.02-0.2 micron viral filtrate | place: USA: collected off the coast of southern California halfway between the port... ... | reverse complement strand
GAATCGAAGCTGAAAGAAACATTCTTTCTAAGCAAGATGTTATGTCTGTTGATTATCACACTGCTTATCATGTTATGGGTACTAAGTGGAATGATGCTGCTGATAACCCAACTAATGCGAACTTAGCGACAGCTAACAAGTGGGCAATCACATATGATGCTGACTTAATTCCATTGGTTCAGTTAACAGTTAACACACCTCTTGATACTTCAACTTATTAATTGTATTATTAAGTTAACTAAGCAAAGCAGTAAAGAACCTCATCAATTATTGGTGGGGTTTTTTCTTTACGCTACAATAAAACTAAATTACTTTTTGGATCGTGGCAGCAACTATAGACGCTACATTATCGGGAACTTCAGCTAATAGTTATGTTACGTTGGCTCAAGCTAATACATATTTTGAAACTGTACCTGATTCTACGACTTGGACAAATAAAACAGACGATCAAAAGAATAGAGCATTAATAGCAGCAACTAGAGAAATAGATAACTTGGTTTTTTATGGCGATAGATGTGATAATGGTCAGGCTTTAAAGTTTCCTAGAAATAATTATGAAGTAGATGATGTTGTACTTGCTTGTACAGCCGTTCCAAATAATATTAAATATGCACAATATGAATTAGCTAGAGCATTAGCAAATGATACTGATGCAATTACTGGAAATACAGGTACAGCAGGTGTTCCTTCTGAAGTAAAGATTGGTGATTTAGAAGTTAAATATAATGAAAGTTCACAAAGTACAGGAACAGTAAATAATGTATTTGATGTTTACCCCTGGATACAAAGTTACCTTGGAGCATATTGTTCTGGTGGTAGTGGTAGTTATCAAGTAAGAGTAATGAGAGGATAATATGGCAGCAATAGACAATATTTTTGGTTCGATACCTGCACAAGTTTTATCACAATTTGGTCAGGATTTGACATATATAAAAACAACAACACCTCGTACATATAATCCTACAAGTGGTGCTGTAACAGGATCTGATACAAACGTAACTGTAAAAGGAATTATTTCAGAGGTAGGTTCAAGTGAAAGTGAAGGTGTATTGCAATCGACAAGTGTAACCGTATTAATTGGTGCTTCAGAATTAGGAGACTATTATCCTACTCAAGCAGATCGTATTCAATATCCACGAGCAGGTTCTACAGTAGAAGGTAAGATAATATCAGTTAGAACATATAGAGGTGATAAACCTGTATATCATTCTTTATTAGTGAGGATACAATAATGGCTGCTAACCCTAAACTGACAGGTTTTACTACTAAGGGAGGTAGAAGAGTTCTTGGAACAAGAAAAAGAGATGTTCGATTGGGTCTTCTGACAGATGAGCTTATGGTAGAAATAAATGATGGAGTTAGAAATGCTGCGGTGCAAGTTATGAATGATTTAGGTAAAAAAGGACCTGTCTGGTCTGGAGAGTTTAGAGACAATTGGATCGCAGTTTCAAAACAGCAAGGAGGAAGTGTAGCTAGTAGTGGTTCTTATCCTTATAGTTTAAGTAACGTGCCACAACTTTCTTTAGAACAAAAGGAGCAAGTAAGAAAAATAGAGATTACAAACACATCTAAATGGGCTAAATACGCACTAGATTTACAAAAAGGTAGATTTACTCCACCTAATTTTCCTAGACCAAAAGACCCAGATAGACCTGAAAATCCAATAGACCCAGGGAAAGTTGTAAAAACAGGAAAAAGAAATCCAGATTCACCAACTTTTAGAGGTGAAATTTCTGGTGGTTCTGGAGGAGCAAGAATTACTGCACCCTTGGATTGGTATTCTACCTACTTAAAAGGTGGTGAATTTAAAAAAAGCCTTAGAAAAGGTTTACAAATGGGTTTTAAAGGTAAAAAATGAATTATCAAGGGATTAGAGCAGCCTTAGAAAGTCCTATTCTTACTGCTTTTACAAATTTATCTCCTGCTGTACCAGTGTTTTTTGATAATATTACGGCTGCACCTTTAGGAAGTGTTACAGAATATGTCACAGTAAATCTTACTTTTGGAATTACAAATGAAGTAACTCTAAATTCCAGTGTTGATAATGCACAAGGTGCAATTATTATTCGTGTTTATTCTGAAAAAGGAAAAGGACCTGCAAGAAATCAAACATTAATTACGACTGCTGTTAATGTTATAGAAACTTTAAACGCTACTGCAAAAACAAATTCTGGAGTATTTTTTAGAACAGGTAATATTGATGGCCCAACATTTTCTACTACAGAAGATCCTCCTTTATTTGAAGGCAGAATAGAAACTTCTTATATTGCTACAGTTATAAGCTAAACAAATTGCAAAAAACACGCTAATGTATAGGATATATAATTCTTTTGAAGAATCATGGCTGTAACCTGTCTATCTGGAACATCTGGAGCTTTATACTATAAACCTGCTGGCACAAGAGGTACTTTTGGGTCTGCTAACGTAGTTGTAGGAACTGAAACAATTACTGTTGAAACTTACTTAAATTTTAAAGTAGGTGATCCTGTTAAGTTCAGTGTTATCAATTCACAAACTGGTGGATCTGGAACGGGTACATTACCAGCAGGGTTAAATACTTCTGATACTTTCTATGTAATTGCATATACAGCCACAACAGGAGCGTTACAGGTTTCAGCTACTTCTGGTGGTTCTGCTGTAGATATTACAAATACAGGAACAGTTGCATCTCCAAATGAGTTTCAAGTTGCCTATGCAGCTTTTGCTAGCGTTTCACAAGTTAGAGAATGGACATTTGAAATATCAAGAGAAGAAATAGATGTAACAACTATTGGTGGTACCCCAACACAATTTGTTCCATTTAGAAAATATATTGCAGGTTTTGGTGATGGCACAGGTTCTGCTACTGCTTATATGACTAATGAAGATACTGCACTTGTTAATCGTATGGTGCAAGATGTACTACAGAGACAACAAGTTGGTGCATCAATGAAACTTTATATAGATCAGGTATTTACTGGTGGAGCAGTTAGTGACACATTAAGTAGATTTATTGAATTTGAAGCTACATTAACTTCTGCGTCAATGAATGTTAACCCAGATGATGCACAATCTGTAAGTATAGAATTTAGACCTGCAACACAACCAACATTTGACTTTGCTGGTGTATAAGTATAAGTAGTTGAGATTTGACAGAAGGATTAGTATACTAAGTAAGTAATATAATTAATTTATGGCATCAACCAAAACTATGAGAGCAATTGATCGCTTGCGTAAAGCTGCAAACTTAGAAGCTACAAAAAAAGAAGTTCCATTGTCCGATGGAACAGTTTTTGAAATGTGGATGACACCTTTAACATTAGCTGAACGTGAAAAAGCACAAAAAGGAGTAAAAATTGATGACGCAAATGAATTTGCTTTGCGTTTACTAATGTCTAAAGCACAAGATGAAAACGGAGAAAAATTATTTCAATTAGGTGAAATTGATGTTTTAAAAAATGAAGTGAGAGATTCAGATTTGCAATTATTAATGTTAGCTGTAATAACAGATAATCAGGAACCTATTGACCCAAAAGGTTAAGTACTGAACTGCGTAAAGATAATTTTATGATGTTGCAGTTTGGTATTGCAAAAGAATTAGGAATGAGTCTTACAGAAATAAGAAAAATGACATTAGAAGAAGTTTTGGGTTGGAGTGCTTATTTTCAGGTGTTAAATGAAGATCAACAAAAAGAAATGGAAAAAGTTCGTAGGCGAAGGTAGAATAGGAAAAAATATTTTTTGTGATTAAGGAAACTGCTTCTATTGAGATTGCTGTAAGAGGTATGAATCAAGTTAATCGCTTGACTCAAAAATTAGAGCGATCATCAAAAACAATTAATAAGGTTAATAAATTATTAGCAGGGAAAAAAGGTAAGGGTTCTGTTTTTGCTGATTATATAGATGGAGTTAAATTATCAGTAAGAAGCACTAAAAGTCTTAATAAGAATCTAGCTCTTGCTACTAATAATTTTAATAAAGTAGCACTTGGAACTAAAAATGCTACTATTGCAGCAAAAGATTATGTAAGAGCAAATCAAGCCGTTGCTAATGGTCTTCGTGAAAGAAATAAATTAATAAATGAAGCATCAAGAAGTATTGCTTTTGAAAAATTTCGTAAAGGTGATGTTTCAGGTCAAAGTAATGCATATTCTCGTCCTATAGGTCCGATACAAGCAAGAAATACTGGTAATACAGGTAGTAAAAGAGGAGGAAATCCTAGATATCAAAGTAGTTTTGGTGGTGTTGCAAGTAGTGCAATTATTGGTGGTTCATTTCCTTTGCTTTTTGGACAAACAGGTGCAGCAGCAGTTGGTGGTGGAATTGGTGGTGCAGCAGGTGGGCTGATTGGAGGCCAATTTGGTTTTGCATTATCAATTCTTGGTACAGCATTAGGTGCTGCTAATGATCAAAATTTAAAATTTAATCAATCATTAGCTATTCTAAATTCAAGAGTTTCAACTGTAAGTGAAGGAAGTAAATTAGCAGCAAAAGATATTGATAGTCTAGCTAAGAGATTTAGAATTACGAAAGAAGAAGCTTTTAAATTATTAGAAAGTTTTAATGAATTTGATAATCCAAGAATAAGAAAATCTTTAGCGGAAGTGTTTGGATCAGATAGTGGAGCATTTCAAGGATTAGCAGGATCTAATCGTTCAGCAAAATTAGCAAAAGAAATTTTTGAAGCTAGAAAATTAATTGGAGATCAACAAACTACACAGTTATTACAACAAAATTTAATTAATGGTGCTGAAGCTGTAGAATTAGCATTAATTAGAGCAAAGATTAAAGCAAGACAAAGAGATCAATTAGAACAAGCAAAACAAATAAGCATTTTCGGTAGAATTGGTGCTGGTTTTAGATTAAAAACTGCTGATGAAGTAATTGAAAATCGTATTAAAAAATTAGAGAAAACATTTGCTGACACAGAAGATCAAACAATAAAAGATACCATAGAAGGTTTAAAAATAATTAGAAAACAGCTTACATTAGTAGATGAAGCTCAAGGAAAATTTGGTCAGTCAGGAGTGTTAGCTTTTTCTGCTATTGAAGATAAAGTTAAAGATCTTAATGATGAAATGGTTAAATTACAAAATCCTATATTTCAAATACTTACTGCTTCAGAAGTTATTGCAACTTCTTTCTCTCAGTCTTTTAAAGATATTATTAAAGGAACTAAAAGTGTTCAGCAAGCCTTTGCTGATATGTTTCAACGAATTGCAGATCATTTTTTAGACATGGCTGCAAAAATGATGGCCAACAGTATTCAAAAAGGAATATTAGGTTTATTTAGTGGTGGTTTTGGAGGGGGAGGAGGTTTATTTTCTGGTTTAGGATCTACTGGGATACCTTTTGGTTCTGTAAATTTAGGAATTGCAGGGGAACAAGGTTTATATAATAGAGCAGGTGGATTTAAGGCGTTTCAATATGGTGGTGTTGTAAATTCTCCTACTATGGGATTAATAGGAGAAGGCGGTGAATCAGAATACGTCATACCAGCTTCTAAAATGGATGGTGCGATGTCTAGATATTCAGCAGGTGCTAGAGGTGGCTCTGTTATCCCAGGTGGTTCTGGTAGCTCTGGTACAGTTGCAGGTGGTTCGGGTAACGCAATAGTCGAATATACTGGCCCTGTTCTTAATTTCAATGGTGATGAGTACGTTCCAAAAAATGCAGTTCCGCAGATAATAAATGCTGCTGCAAAACAAGGTGCTAATGCTGGTCGTTCTCAAGCTTTATCTACTTTAAAAAACTCTCGTAGTCAACGTGCTTCATTAGGATTATGAGTATTACCTATTTAACTACTTTTCTACATTTAACAAAACCTAGTGACTCAGCTTTTAATCGTTTCTTTCAGAACAGTGTAAGAGGAGATCAAAATACTTTAACGGCAGGTTCTAATTCAATTTTACATAATGGTAATTTACATACATTTTTACCTTTTATATATCAAGGAGCAGCAAAAACTAAATCAGGTGACAACTTAGAAGCACAATTAGTATTAGCTAATAATTCTATTTCTATGAATCATATAAGAGATTCAATAGCAGTAAGGCACAATGCAAAGATAGAAGTCTGTAAAATGAATAGTGATTTTACAGTTGCGGAAATATTAACTGTAGAAAATTGGCTTGTTGCTTCTTTCGCTTATGATGCCACAACCATAGAAGTCTTACTAAGTAGTGCAATAGATGCAGTTGGTACGACTGCACCGAATAGAGTTTTTACACCATCTATTGTAGGTTTCTTACCTCGAACTGGAAATATACAAACTATATGAAGCCGCATCAACTTATTGGTTTACGTTATAGATTAGGTGCTGATCCTATAAAACATCATGCAGCAGATTGTGTTTCGTTAGCAAGAACAGTTTTAAAATATTATGGGATTACATCACCAGAACCTACAAGAGATTGGTATAAACGGGTAAGAAAAAAAGATTTTGGAATATTTAAAGAACAACTAGAAAAGTGGGGAAACGAGACAAAAGAGTTTAAGATAGGTACAGTAGCATTATGTAAATCTAATGTTGGATATGGGCTTGCAGTTTACTGGGAAGAAGGATGGCTGAATTGCGGAGAGTCGATGGTTCGATGGAGCCCATTAGACAAATTGGATATAGAAAAATATTATTACCCTTTGAGCAAGAACTTTGTCAACAGTTAGGTTTAACTACAGAAGAATATTTTAAATTTTTAGAGTATACAGCAAGCCAAAATGGAAAACGACCAAAAGAGTATGACAATATTCCTTACGTTGTTAATGGTCCAGTAGCTGCTTTCGTAGGTTTTTTAGGGAGTGGAACGGTAGCAGCCAATATAGTTATTGGTTTAATTCTGACTGTTGTTGCATACTTCTTAACACCTAAACCAAAGCCTCCTAAAACTCCTCCTAGTCTTACTACAGCAGGTCAGCAGGGAGTAAGGAGATTTGCACCGCAGACAGGTTTTGACTCGATACAAGAGCTTGCAGAGATGGGTGCTGTTATCCCTTTAGTTTTTGCTAAACGTCTAACAAAAAATAATAGCAATTTTGGTGGTATTCGTGTTAATACACAACTTCTATGGTCACAAATGAGAAGTCTAGGTAAAGGGCAACAGATAAAAGCAATATTTAATTTATCTTCAGGTGAACTCGGTCAAAGTCCTGATTTTAATGGCTATGCAATAGGAGATATTTTATTAAAAAATTACTCAGAAGGAAAACTTAGACTGTTTTGGTATAACGGTAGTGGTAGTGATGGATTATTTAAAAACGGGCCACATAAATATCCTCAAGGTAATTTAGAACGCGAACTAGATAGAGATGGTAATACTTCTACAGATGATGTTGCCTTACCTTTAGTTGATAGTGATTATACTGCTGGTTTTGTTAATGATACATTCTGTGCTTCTCGTACTCCTTCGACTCAAAATGTTTTTGGTAATTACAATCCAGTTCCTAACAGCATGAAATTTATGTTGCCTTATGAATTAATACTGATGCAAGATAATTTAGATGGTGATGTAAAAAATAAAACAATAATAAAAAGAGAAAAAATACAAACAAACTTTCCAAGATATCAAGCTGTTGTTGCAAAAAATGGTAATACAACTCATGGTAATTTTAATGCTGTCAAAGATGATCTTATAACTTATCAAATATCAAACCACGATCCAAATAATGAATATGACTTTAGTGATTGGGGTGCAGAAGATGTTGCTTCATCTGTTAATGCCGATAGAGAAAATACAGACGATTCTCTTGCAATAGGAGAACAATATCTTGTTGGAACGGCACTAGGAATTTTAACAAGCCATGATAATGGTATTTGGGAAAAAAATAAAACAAAACAATTTACTTTTAAAATTATTGAACCTGGAGAAGTACAAGTTAGAGGAGTAACAAATACACATGATCCTTATGAATTATTGCTTATACAAAAATGTGCTATTGGAGTTATTACTAATAGTTATAAATGTGATACCACAGAAATAGGAATTAAATCTGTTGTTAATAGACAGATCACAGGATTTTCAAATGTTAATAGTCACCCTGGATTTTATCGTTATCATGGTGAACCTGATAATTCAGGAAGAGATGGAGTCGTACATGATTATGAAAAAAAGAACGGTAATATTTCTTTAGGTCAGTTAAGTAAATACGTAAAACGATATAGTTTTTTTAAGTTATATACAAGAACTGTAGGAGAAGATGAATGGACTGAAATAGGAGATAAACCTTTTGCTATTTTAGGAAGAACACCTCAACCTCAATATAACTTTATAAGGATTAATCATACTAATGAAGAATTAAGAGAATTTAAATTACAACCTTTTCCAGGAAATAAAGTTAAAGCAGATTATTTAGGTGAAAATATAAATCTTTTAACAGGTACATCATTAGATCAGATTACAACAAATGATGGATTTACTGTTTATTTTAATGGGCAATCGAATTATCCATTAACACCTACTAGAGCTAGTAATCCTGAATGGTTTTTAGGAGAAATACCAGAAGCAGATGATGCTAGTAGAGGTAAAGTTTTATCTTTTGATCGTTTTGTAGTTGGAACGCCAAGAACTAAAGAAGAATATGTACCATTTGAAACTGCTTATAATACTAATGAAGATGACGAATCAAGAGTTGTTCAAAAAAATGTAGGTCGTGCTGGTCATGGAATATTTAATACTAGGGGAACTCAACTTACTTTTTATCACGAAGGTAATCAACAGGGCCAAGCCAAATTTATGCCCGCAAGACCTTATTACGATACGTTTGCAGCAAACAATACAGAATTTTCTATTGTACAAGGAGGCATACGTTATCATGCTGGATCAGCAATTTATTTTGATGAGGATGACGATTTTGCTGGTGAGTATCAAGTAGTTTTATCAAGGATGCAAACTTTAGATACTGGAATGGTTGCAAGTTATCCAAAAAATGTAAATCCTACAGGTGGTTCTGGTACGGGGTTAGAGTTAAAAGTTGAATTGTTTGATAGTGGTGCAAAGAGATGGGAAATTGTAAATAAAGGTACTGGTTATAAAGAAGGAGATAAAGTCACTATTCCTTTTGATTCTTTTGGTAATGAAGATGTTTTTTGTAGTGTAGATTTTGGTGTTTTTGTAACAGAACCATGGCCTGAAGGTCAGAATTTAAATCCTTATGATGCAATTGCTGATTATATAAAATTTGATGCAGAAAGACCTTCTCATTTAGATCAACCAGAACATCAGATTACTTATGTAAATGAAATGCAAAAGAATACCAGTATGCCATATTCTTCATTATCTAATGTTGGTTTAAAAATGAATAGTAGTAAAGAATTTAATAGTTTTTCTCAACTGTCGTTATATGTAAAAAATGGAATAAAAGTAGAAAATTTAATTACAGGTACGACAGAATCATCAAATTTATTTCCTGATATTGCATATCACATATTAACTGACAGTGTAAATGGAGCAGGTAATTTAATTGGAACGACCCAAATTAATAAAGTAGACATGAAAAAGGCTTCAGAATTTTGTGAGGCAAATAATTTTTTCTGGGATGGAATTATTACTCAGCAACAAAATATAAGAGAATTTATCTATCAAAATGCAGCTTATTGTTTATTGGATTTCACTATAAAAGGAGGACAGTTTTCCTTAACACCAACAGTTCCTGTAGATTCAAACAATAGAATAAATCGTGATGTATTAGGAAAAGATTTAGTAAAAGCATTATTTACTGACGGCAACACAAAAAACCTTAAGGTAAGTTTCTTATCTCCTGAAGAAAGACAATTATTTCAGGCGAGAGTTTTATATCGTGAAGAAGTAGAAAATGGATTTCCTAAAACACAAGTTTATGATGAAAAATTAGGTAATCAATTAGGTGGTAGTGAAAATGATCCTAGAGAAATTTTTGATATGTCTAATTTTTGTACATCAGAGAATCATGCTAAAAAATTTGCAAGATATGCTTTGCTTATTAGAAAATACGTAGACCATGGAATAAGTTTTGAAACTACACCTGAATCTGCAATGTCACTAGAGCCTGGAGATCATATAAGATTTTTCTCTGAAATTACTCATAATGATAGATTTGAAAATGGTTATATTTCTGGTGATGGTGTAATACAATCTCAAGGTAGTTCAAATCCAGTAGGTGCAAGTATTTTTTATTGGAAAGCTTTTGATGACAATGGAAATGAATTTGGTGAACCAAGAAGTGCAACATTAACAGCAGAAAATGGTAGAGCTTCAAGTCAATTTAGAAATGCTGTTTTTACAGTTCAACAAACAAATACTGCTGATCGTATATATAAAATAGAATCTATTACATATACCGAAGAAGGTTTTGTACAGCTAACAGGAACTCATCAACCCTTACGATCAGATGGAAAATTGTTAGTTTTAAAGTATGATGAAAACATATTTAGTGACCGATTATAATGGCTAGTTCAAAACCTTTTCCTAATATAAAACCTTCATCTAGGAGTTATACCCCTGGAACGTATTCACAGACAGAGTTTGTTGCACAGAATGGTGCAAAGACTGTTCTTAGATATGGAAATAAACAGACAGACGCAAAGTTAAGTTTAGGATTCACAAATATTACTGATGATAATGCCTTGTTAATTTTAAATTTATATGAAGAAGTTAATTCTGATTATGATTACATATCTTTTACATCTGCAAATGCTTTAGCTGGTGTTAACTCTTCAAGTTTAATTAACAATATGTCCGAAATAGACTCAAATGGTTTTAAATTAAGGTATCGTTTTGATGGTCCTCCTACGGTATCAAGTGTCAGACCTGGCAGATCCAATGTGCAATGTAAATTTGTCGCTTGCCTCGATGGGGATTAGAATGTATTTAAAATTTACTTAATACGATGGCTGGCTTTTACTCAGGACAGGATGGTGAATTACTTGTTAATGGTAGTAAAGCTGCCAAAGTAAGATCTTGGTCCTTTTCATTTAACCAAGCAGTTTTAGAAACTGTTTCTTTAGAAGATACTGATAGAACTATTATTCCAGGAACAAGAAGTTATACAGGTAGTGCTAGTATTTATTATTACCAAGACAGTAGTGGCAGTGGTTCTGGGCAATTAAGCACTATAATTTCTAACATTGTAAAAACTGGTGGTAGTGCAGGTGATGGTGTTAATGCTGAAAGTACTGCAATTACTTTAAAATTAAAAGTAAAAGATGGTAGTGCTGAAGGTAGATTTATAGAATTTTCTGCAATACCTAGTAGCTTTAATATGACGAGTTCTATTGGTGAAGTGATGGCAGCAGATATCAGTTTTGAAGTAAATGGAGCACCTACTGGCCTTGCTTTATAAATGTCTATATATTTTGGATCGACAGGTTTTATTGAGTTAAAACGTGATGCCTTAAATTCTGACATTGCTTCATCTTTAAACCCTGCTGATGTTAATACAACTAAGAAAAGATTTTCAGTAGAGAATGTCGTTGGATCGTTAATTACAGGCGATCAGATTGAAATAGATACTGTTGATAACAGTAATTTAGAGTTATTTCTCCT
>VMHT01114095.1_pt1 | contig 11496 bp, 9 predicted proteins | sample 4693611 | NCBI WGS metagenome assembly VMHT01 (sample SAMN12280063, study PRJNA550983) | marine metagenome | isolation source: seawater sampled from same location over 5 years 0.02-0.2 micron viral filtrate | place: USA: collected off the coast of southern California halfway between the port... ... | reverse complement strand
ACTTGGCGTTGACAAGAGCCTCTGGACGGAGAATCTTGCGGCCATACAGATGCATACCACGGACGATATCTGCAAAGCTGTCCGGGTCGCGGTAGGTTTCAGTCTTGTTGATTTGGTCAGCAGTAGCAACGGCTGATGAATGACCAGCAACAATCACACCAAAGTTATTGGCATTGGTTCCACCTGTAGTAGATGGACCTGTACCAACTTTAGGCAGGTTGTTAGAAACATGGACTTTAAAGCCATGCAGGTTATTCAGAATCAAACCATTCTGCAGACCAGAACCACCAAAGTCTGAATCAAACAGACGTGAGTCTTCGTCTTTCAGAAGTTCAACGAACACTGGGTCAATGACCAACCAACGGCCCTGAGAGTCCACGTTTTGCAGGTCGAGTTGACGACCCATACGTGCAATCACAGTCAGTGGGTTAGTAGTACCAGCAGCAGTTGGAACAGCTTCTGATGCGCGAGGCTTCAGACCGACACAGTTAGCAGCATTACCTGCATTAAAGTCGGATGCATTCAGCTTCATGCTTGACAGCAGTTCGTCAGAACCAGCAGTTGAAACAGCCTTCGTACCGTTAACAGTAGTGTTAACAGTGTCCGGTGTGCCACTGATTGCAGACTGCTTGAAACCTGACAGGTAGCCAAGAACATCTTGGTCAAACTGGTCAGCAAGACGGTATGCAGCACGGTTGCTTGAGAGAGACTCAAAGTTCACGTGCGAATGTGCTTCTTCAATGTCGTCAACTTTAAACGCAAAGTAGTTTGCTTTGTCAACGGTCAGTGTGAAGTCTTCATCGTCAAGGTCTTGTGGAGTAATGGTAGTACCACGCTCGTAAGCCTTAACAGTGATTTCGGGTTCCTTGATGATTTTAACTGAATCACCAAAGTTTGCGATTTCACCAAAGTAGTCGTTATTCGTAATCGCGTCACAAACAGCGGCCTTGCGGAATGCAAGCTGCACCTGTTTGGAGTAAATTACTGGGCTAAAATTGCCATTCGGCAAGTTGTTATAACCCGGCGCTCTTGGGAAAGCCATAATCCATCTCCTATTGTTTTGGATTTTTCACAGATGCAAACAGTACAATTCTTTGCAGAGGCTGTATAACGTAGGGTGTACCTTGTAAGTCAGTGGCCGCCGACATACTTAGTAGGCCATGTTATTCAGGTAATCTTGAAGATTTTTGTCGTTTGCGGATTGTTAGGTAAGCAAGGAGCGACCCTGCTTACACTACACTTGACTATAGTTATACTTATTAATAACTACTTGTCAACTCTTTTTTATCGTGCAGAACCAGATAAATCGTAGATAAACTTACCACTACGGATTGCATCCATAATTTCATCAGCATGTTTCTCGTATTCATGTGCTGACATTTTTTCTACATCTGACTCTTTCAGATACGTGGAAGCCTCATCAGTTTGTGGCTTACTTCTTTTATCTTTCGGCGCAACTGCCTCTGCTGCACCCTTATCATTCTTGCTCTTAGACTTTTTGCCAATGCCTCTATCTGCTTTGTAGAGGTCAATTGCTCGTGCTGCTGACCGTGCGTCATTATCATTCTCGTACAGTGCGTCCTGTACCCACTTAGGTTGTTCTTCGGCCCACTCGTGGAAGTCATCGCTGTCACGAATCTCGCCGAAATCTGGATGCATCTGCATCAGAGATGCTTCTGCTTTTTCTTTAGTTGCAGTATTCTGCATCTCATCAATTGCTTTGATTCGTTCTTCTAGTGCAGTTGCTTGTTCACTAGCTTTCTTCATTGCAATTGTTTCAACGATAGCTGCTACGTCTGGGTATTCTTTTGCCCACTCTTCAATGTCCTCATCAGACTTGGGCAGTTTCATTTCTTTCTTTGTAGCATCCGAAAGCTGACGCTTTAGTTCTGCAAGTTCAGACTTAAACTCTTCTGCTTGTTTCTGTTGATGTCGGCGTAGGTCAGAGTAACGCTTTTTAAATGTTTTCTCTTCTGCGCTAGTAGGTTCAGCTTCTTGCTCTGGTGATTCTTCTTCACCATCACGTTCTTTCATTAGCTGTTCTAGTTCTTCCTCATCGCGCTTAACTCGTTCTTCTTGCGTGTAAGGTTTATTAACAAATGCCGCTTTCGGCGTAGTTTTCATTTCTTCTGCCATGATTGTATCGTTCATGTCATTCTCCTTGTTGGGGCCACCGTAGCCAACCTGTCGGGGATGGGGGATGAGTAGCCAACATATTGTGGATTATTTTTTAGAAGCTAGTCCACCCTTCTTCATCTTTTTAGTTTTGGGTTTAGGTTTAGATGCTAGACCACCTTCATTACCACCAAATCTTCCTCTGCCACCTCTTGAATCAAAAGAACCACCTGATCCACGAGAAGACCTATTAGAAGATGCGGAATTTCCGGGAGCATCAGAGCGTCCTCTACCTGTTCCTCCGTAACCACCGGGAGTCGCTCCTTCTCCCAAACCCGTTTGTCTGCCTACAGAATATCCTCTTCCAGAAGTTCCACCTCCACCATCGCCGCCTCCATATATAGCCCTTTGCTCTCTTTCACGAGCAACCCTATCTAGTTCAGCTTGTTTAGCCTTTTCGTCTTTAAGTTTTTGTGCAGCTAAAACATCTGCACGTTCCTGTGCTTCTTTTCTCTTATTTTCTGCGTCTATTGCATTAGTTGCTTTAGCCATCTCCGCTAAAGTTTGGCCTGTGTATTTTAGTCCATACTCTTCTGCTAATGCTTTAGCTGCTTTAATTTCATTATCTCTTTTTTCTTTAAATCTCTGAATTAATTCTTGTGCTTTGTCTCCATAACGATCCTCTCTTGCGGCGTTGTATTCTTTAGCACCTACCTTCATTTCAGTGCCATCATATTCTAATGTAGCAATAGTGCCTTCTGGTAAACCTTTTCCTGTAGCCAATCCTGCAGCTAACCCCAACACGCCCATTGTACCGGGAATAGACCCTTCTTTGCGCGTATCAAAAGAAACATTAAAGTTAAAGTAATCTTCTCCTTCTTTACCGCCCATACGACCATTTTCAGAAAAGGTGCCTAGCGCAAACACTGCACCACGTGGCTCTGGCCTATCATCCTTATTGCTTTCTGGCTCACGAACCTGCGTAGTTTCTGTTGTTACAGGTGTAGTTGTTACCTCTTCTGTGGCAGTCTCTTCTGGGTCTACAAATGTATATCCTTCTGGAATTGGGCTAATAGGCTGACCATTACGGAATGGTACATTAATAATGTTACCTGCTTCATTGCGATATTGACGCAATTCATCATAAGTTCCAAATGCATCGTCACCGATGGTCTGCTGGAATGTAGGTACTTCCTCTGGTTTATACGCTTGCATTGTTGGCACTGCTGCTTGCACAGGCTGTACAGGTTGTACGTATTGCTGTGATGCAGCTTGCTGTGGCACTGCTGCTACGCCTGTTGTTGGTGCTGCAGCTTGCTGATATCCACTGATACCCATCTGTTGTTGTTGTTGTGTAGGCTGTACAAAACCACCTACTTGCATTTCTAATTCGTTATTATCGTCTATTTCGTCTTCCATGTCAAGGTCGTTAATGTCAAATGGCAAATCATCTGGCATAGTAGCTTCTTCGCTATTGCCCATCTGGCCCATTTGATCCATCAACTTTAGGCCCATCTTAGCTTCCTGACGCATACGCATCAAGTTGCCTAGACCAATGTAACGTACAACATCAGCAGGGAATACAAATTCACCTTCACTAAGCTGTGCGGGAATGTCATCTCGTACTTCTTCTTGAGTAGAGCCGGGTGGCACGTCATTACCAGATACAGGGTCTACTGTGCCGCCTTCGTCCATAAGACCACCGTCATCAAACATTTCCATTTGTTTTTGCATAACTGCTCCACCTTCGTTAAAAGTTGCTGGTCTGCCGACCCTATCTGTATTTTCAATTTTTAATTCTCTAAGTTTGCCTATACGTGCCGCACGTTCTGCCGCAGTCTTAGGTAGCTTTGGTTTAGCCAAAACTAATGCCCCAATCTGAACAACTTCTTCTGCCTCAAAAATTGGCATCATAGTATCTTTATCATAAAAGAAACTGTGCCGTTCAGGGTTAAATCCTACTTGAACGTATCCGCTTTTAGGATCGGCCAAATACTTCTGTGCTAACTGAAACGCATCTTCATCTGAAAGGTCTTGCCATTCACCCTTCATAGTAGCCATAGGAAATTTACTAGTTTCATCCTTTGCAATTTTACGAACTTTTTCTGTTGATGTGCTTATAGAAAAATCTACATCTTTTAGAACGGCAGTACGCCCATACACATTACCTGCCTTGTTAGGAAGAGTCATACTTGCTACCCAAGTATTGTACTTGTTGTAGGCAGGAATGTCTAGACGACTATCTACTATGGTTCCTTTTTCAATCTTCTTATTAAGACCAACAATACCTTTTGATGCTTTGCTTTTACCTAATGCTCCAACAGTATCTTTAAATGTAGGAACCATAGTTTGCAAATCATCTAAAGTAAATTTAGTAGCAGGTTGATTTTCACGTATGTATCTACGATACTCTGGCCCTGACATTAGACCAGATTCTAATGCCTGTGCTTGTTCGGGATATTTTCTAGTTTCACGCCGTTTTTTCTCTGCCTTACCTACTTGGTTGCTTGGGTCATCACGCCATGCTTGTAATGTGTCTGGGTCATCCAAAAACTTTTTAGCGTCTTGCTCGTCAGCCTTACGAAATTTTTTAGCAAAGACACGAATAGGTTTTGCTAAAACATCACCTGCGCCGGGTATCATACCTACACCCAAAGCAGCAGTTCCTATAGCTGCACTGCCATAAGAACCTTCTCCAATATAATCTGCCACTTCTTTAGCAAGCATTGCCTCGCCTACGCCGGGAACACTTTCTACCGCTGTTTTACCTGCGCTACCTAAACCCGCCATCTGTTCTGCGACCATTTCTTCTTTTGTGCGGGTATCAACATCAGTGTCAATATCCTGCGCTTCTTGCATCGCTTGCATTTGTGCTTCAGTCGCTGCCAACTACTTCATCCCTAAGTTGTTTTAGTTTACGTAAAACTGCTATGGCACCTTGTTGCCTGTGTAACATAACAGTGTCTGTTGATTGTTCCATCACTTTATGGTGTTGCATAATTGCATCATCTAAGTAACTATTGAACGCCTCCCATTGGCGGTTGTTGCCCACCAGCGGCTTGAGGCGGCTGAGTATCTGCTGTCTGTCCATTTGCACTAAATCCTTGTTCACCCGGCATAGGAACTTGTCCTGTACCTATATTACCACCACCTGCTCCTGTTGGGTCCATTGGGTTTGCACCCGCTGGTGCTGCACCTTCTGGTCCTACTGGCTGTGCAGGGGCTTGGAAGCCTTTCATAATCTCTGCTTGCAGAGCAGCTTCATCCATATTGTTGGTTACTTTGTCGGGGTCCAAGTCCAATGACGATGCAATCTCACGGATTACATACTGGAACTTAGCAAAAGGTGCAAGTGCTGGGCTGCTTGCCACCTGCAGGAACTGCATCAGGCGTTGGCTACGTACTTCATTAGCCATCAGGCTTTCTGTTCCACGTGCCTTAACTTCTAAGTCACCCTTGATTTCTGGGTCAAAGTCAAACTGCATATTAAAACGGAAGAAGCCTTCACCCAAAGGACGCAGCAAATAATCGTCTACGTTCTTAACGACAGTCTTAATGCTACCACTGGCAGCACCCATAAGCATAGAGATGCCTGACGCAGTACGCCCTACACCTGTAACACCTGTCTGCCCATGAGCAAAACTAGGCAAGCCTGTACTTTCATCTGATAGCTGACGTGCCTTGTCAAACAGCATCATGTTCTCACTAGACACGTTAGGAAACTTTGTGCCAAAGATAGCTTGACCCGGTGCGCCGCCCTGCCTACGGAATACCTTACCCGGATATAGTGACAGGTCTTGACCCGGAACCAGATTAGTTTCATCTAGTTCCATAATCAAATTGCCTGACAGTACGGCATTGTCCACAGCCATACGCATAAAACCGTTCATCAATGTTTGAGTGTCATCCATGTTTTCTGCAATACCCACCCCAAAGAAAGAGTATGGGTTTAGTTCGTATGGCGCAGCATGGTATGGAATTTTACTAGGCTTAAATGGGTTCAGAACCATACGGATAAGTTTATCATTACAAATCCATACGTTTGCTTGTAGTTCATCAAAGTCTTTTAGTTCTTCCGGTATTTCGATATCTTGCTCTTCAAGCATGTCAATATCAACGGTACCCCAGTATTCAAGTACCTCAAAACGGTCAATAGAGGACTCAGGAGCATAATCGGATAAATCATCTTCCCAATATTTTTTAGTATAGTTTTCACCAATTTGAATTACCTCATCAATAACTTGTCCACGAAAGTATGGACGCTTTTTCAAACCACGCAGTTGTGTGCGTGACATTTTATGCCTTTCAATTACGTACTGCGCTTCATCCATGCTATTCGCATCAGGGTCAGGATAAAAGTTCCAAACAGATACATGCTGTACTTGCGGAACGGTTTTGAATCTAGGATCATACTCACCATCATCATTCCAATTAGGATACTCTTTGTCTACAGCAAATGGACCCTTCATAACGCCTGTGCCAAACAACGCCATCTCAAATGCAGAGTTACGCATGTGCTTACTGGCACCCGACTCCTCCAGTTGATCGTGGATTTTCTTCTGCATTTTCTTTGCAGCAATCTGTGCAGGACTAAATGTAATTGCTGTAGGTGTCTTACCCGGACCTTCTTTAAGTTTTTCCTGTACAGGCTCCAGTTTATTTTGAACTACACCTAGCTTCTCTTGCAGAGACTGTGCTGTTGCGCCGGGTGCCAAATCATTGCCATCACCAGCAAAACCATATGGGCTAGTAGACAACGCAGTTTCTCCACGCAGTTGCTCTGGCTCTTGGGGGTCAAAGCTAACATCCTCAACTACACCTTCTGGCAGTTCAGTTGGGTCTACAGATAAAGGAAAACGCTGATTTGCAAACAGTACATCTACAATCTGTCCGTAAGCTGCCAGCGTCTTTGTCTTTGTTACCTTGATAAATACACGAGACTTCTCTGCCTCAGTAAACTGCACGTCTGGACCATACAAGCCACGGTAGTTACGATAAGCACGTAGCCAACGGTCTTCGTCTTGTTCGCGGTAGTCTTCTGAACGCTGATACTTCTCGTTAATAAATGGAATAATTGAAGCAATTTCTGCATCCTCAACAACAGAGTCATCTGTGTCTTCCAATGCAATTGCATCGTCTTCAATCATAATATCATCTTCATCCATGATGTTTTCCTTAATATCCGAATGTGCTGTCTGCTACACGCATACCAGTGCTAGGTCTTCCCATTGGGTCATAGTCAAATATACTAAACCTTGGTCTGGACATTATACCATACCTTAACGCATCATACAAGTGGTCTTCACTATTTGTATCAATGTCTTCTGGATTCTTTTTATCAAGCGGGATGGCTGGTAACTGTGATATGACATTTGTGCAGCTATTAAAGAATACAAGTCTAGGCTCCTCTGTAAACTCATCTACCTGTAAGCGTCTGTGTATTTCGTTCTTACCTGCCACACGACTGCCACGGCTTCTATCTGATGGACGCCAACGGCATCCTCGTGCTATCATAGTTTCCGCAAGAGACGGTCCAGTATCCCCACGCTTATGCCAAAGACTGCTATCCAGCACACCATATTTAATAGTTCCATCACCCGCCTCTAATTCAAGTATCATATCTGCCAAATCTGCGGCAAGGACTTTAGAGACGTATAGTTCTCTATATACCACAAGCTGCTCATTAGGTGCGACAGCAAACCAAACAACGCCAGACTTACTGCCGTAACCATAATCGCAAGCCCTAAACTTAACCCAATTATGAGGTACATCGAAAGGCTCAACAACATGAATGTTGCGGTCAAACTCAGTAAAGGCCGCGCCTTCTTTGATATCCCAATCGCCTTCAAGAAGCTGTCGTCTTTGCTGCTCTGGCATGGAGAGTAGCATTGCTTCATAGTCACCCGACTCTGCCAGATAAGGATTGTCTGATAGTCTTGCTGGGATAAACCGCCTTTTAAATAGTGACCTTCCAGCCTTTGCATGTCCTGCTGGGTATCGTAGTACTTCTCCGGTTTCACTGTCTGTTGCATCGAATGCTCTATTGTAAGCAGCTGGGTCAATAAACATCTTCTTAACCCAGTGATGACCTCTACCGCCAGGGTTGGTCGTAGCCCGCATAAAGATAGGCAAGTCTGGTGCAGTGGACCGTAGACGTGACCGCATGTAATTCCATGCATATGGTGTGGCCCACTGGGTCAATTCGTCAAACCCTATCCAGCTAAATGCTAGACCCTGATAACGCAAGACATCATCATCTCTGTCGAGGTATGACATCCACAACCTTGCGCCAGATGGTGCGACCCACTGCATTTTTCTTTCTGACCACTTGATACCCGGCCAGATTTTTGGGTACAACTCCTGCGACTTGAATATCAGTTCTCGCAGTTCTTCTGTTGTGTGTCGGAGCAGCAATCCGCTAAACTGCGGATGCCCCATGTAACGCAGTGGGTCAGCAAGCATAGCGTATGACTTACCGCCCCCTGCACTGCCGCCGTATAGAACTTCACGTTCAGATGCGGCCAAGAAATTTGTCTGTGGCCCAGGATTAGGCTTGAACAGTACGTTAGCTGTCTCTTCAATTGCCTGTGTTTCGTACTCTACAGACTTTATTTCAACTGTTGGCTTTTGCGCCTGTTCTTTCTTCTTGGATGGCTTTCGCTTTGGCGATTGCCGTTTCCGCATATTCTGCCCACTTGCGGAGGCTTGCAGCTTGGTTCTTACGTTTCCGCTCATTACTTAGCCGTTTCCTTAGACCTACGTGAGATATATATCGCCCTGTCTGTGTACTAAGCCAGTTGGCTACTTCACGATAACTATACTGATTTACGTGCGACCTAGCTTTTTCTAGCAGGTCAAGTTCTGTTGGTATTGGGTCAAGAATGTCGGGGTCTTCATCATTTCTTTTATAACCGAAAGGTACAGTCCTAGCAATGCGAGGTATTTGCACCCATTCGTTTTCTTCTTTAATATCGGTTGGTTGTGGTAGCTTCCACTTACCTATACTTCTACTCATCGTCTTCCACAACAGCCTTGGGTGGCATTAGCATAACACCGCCGCTTGCCTCTACCTGCATCTTCTCTGTCTTTACTAGACCTGTGCGGTCAAGCAGTTCTTTTGCGGCAACCATTTTATCACGAATGCCAAGTTCAGTCGGGTCCATCAAAGCACCCGCCATAGCAACTGCAGCCTGTGGTGCATTACGTGCCATGTATAGCTGTGTAGCTTCTAGTATTTCTTCTTTTAAGCCTTTAACAATTTCAGATGTAGAACTTGTGTCAGAATAACCTGCAATCTTTTTAGCTAAGATTACACTACCCCCTGCTTCATCGAAAAGCGCATTCAAAAATACTTGTTGTTTTGCTGTTAGCTGTCTAGCCACTAAACTCTCCATGATGCATAGCATGGGCTAACTTTGTACTACGCGATTTTACCTGAACTGCCCACCTGCTGTCAAGCATTTCTTTTGCTGCAGTAGGATAATTTTCTTCGTGGATAGCCGCCCACATTTTTTTAAACTTACAAAGTCGTGGTACACCCATATTAAATGCCATGTCCATGACTACAAGTTGACGTACAGCGTCTAGCTTGTCAACGCAAGGGTGCGCTCTCACAAGTTCCTCTTCGACTATCTGCACGTCATTCCCTGCTAGATACATGGCATCAGCTTCGGTGATACCCATAGTATGAACAACTGCCATATTAGGGATATCCATCCACTCCAGTTCTGCTGGCGTAATGCCACGGTCTTCTAGGTTACGTCCAATACCAATGGTATCAATTCCTAGTGAATCTTTGTAAACTTCAAGGCGTAGACCTTCGTGTTTAATTAATTTTTCAATAAAGTCTTCTCTACGATATTTCATTTTTCATGCCCCATCCAAACCGCAAATGCACCTGTCATGGCCCCCGTGACTACACTTACTAGTGCTGCTTGTTGACTTGTTGGTTCCGGTAGTGACATAAACCACTCCACTACCCGCCAAGCCGATAGCGACATCCCAATCATCATCAGACGGGGAAGTATCTTCCACCGTAGAAATCTTTCCATTGTTACTTCTGCCACGATTTATCCTCGCTTGCTCTTCTGTAGTTCTCTCGTGCAAACTCCACTTCGCCACTAGGACTACCTTTTACCAAAGAATTTTGTAGCACTGCGTACACCAAAGCTGGCAGCAACAATAACACCAAGGCTATATTGATACCATTCAGGCATCGCATTGAGTTGTGCAAATCCATTTGCTACTACTTCTTCCATGCCGGGAATGAAGGCTAGGATAAGCGGGATTGAAAACAAAATAGTAAGCCATTCGTCTTTCCATGAAGACTGGCTACCTTTAGCCATCTCCAAATCCCAGTCTATTTCCCCGGTCGCCTTTTTTTCCATAATAACCGCTTCAGCTTTCGCCGTTGCGACTTTAGATGCAGTCTCTGCTTTCTTAGTTTCAACCTTTCCTTCAAGCCACGTACCCGCGAGTTGAGAGATTGGTCCTATGAGTAAGTTTAACATTAGCCTCTCCGAAACTGTGCAGTCTTCTTAGCAATAGTTTTTGGCTGTTTAACAAATTGTTTACCTGCTGCTTTACCTTTTCTCTTAGCCCTAGTTGTAGCAGCATACTCTGCACTTGTCAAGGACTTTATTGCTTTTGCTGGTAAATAACGCTCACCTGTCTTTGCAGACGGTTTGCCACTTTTAGTTCGCCAATCCTGTTTAGTCCAGTTTGCTAGGCTCTGCTGTGGCTTCTTCATTACTTCCTCGACTTCTCTATAGCTTTAAATGTCTCACGTAAACTAGGTGGCTTCTCATTTTTAGGGTCATACTTGCACTGTATCTCTTTGGGAAAGTATTCACTAGTATCTAGCCAAACATTATCCACTGTATTGTTAGCACCATGATATATGCACAACCTTTCTCCGTCTATAGTCTGGCATCCCTGCAGTCTACATATTACGTATTCAGGAGTAGCATTAGCTGCTGCGCTTTTTAGGAACATCACAAATCCTACAAGCAAACCTGCACCAAGTATTAGCATCACTATCCATGCTACAATCTCTACAAACTTACGCCTACGTTGCCGTTGTTTGTACAATGTCTCTTGGCGTTGCTTACGAATGGAGCCTTCCATACGCACGAGTTCATCCCACTTGGACCTGCCCATAGTCATGCCAATCCACTGCTGTAACTCATACCTTTGTTGTTGAGCCTTCTGCTTCGCGGCAAATGTTTCTATGGCTTCTTGCTCTACAGACTTACCTGCAAACAGTTTTTTAAATATGGGTGGGTTTTTGGCTTCTTTTTCAAGCATGTCCAAGTCGGACATTGCACCCATCCAACGAGACAGGTCTGAGGCCATAGACTCAATGTCACGGCCTATTTGAAA
>VMHT01065735.1_pt1 | contig 11496 bp, 8 predicted proteins | sample 4693611 | NCBI WGS metagenome assembly VMHT01 (sample SAMN12280063, study PRJNA550983) | marine metagenome | isolation source: seawater sampled from same location over 5 years 0.02-0.2 micron viral filtrate | place: USA: collected off the coast of southern California halfway between the port... ... | reverse complement strand
GGATATGTGCTATCCAAGACTACATCTGATGTTCCATTAACAAAACTAATAGTAGAACTTGAAGATGCTGTTTGAGATTTAATTAAATTCCATACACTAGCACCACCACTTGCGGCTTTAATTAAACCTGATGTTCTTGCTACATTATCTGAAATTATACCTGTCATGTTGATAACCCATATAAACAAATATCTCCAGCGTCTATGTTGCCTGATGACATTTGAAATTGAACAGCATCAATTGCTGAAGTAGTATTTCCATAACCCGCTACGTAATAGTTGGTAGAATAATCTTGAAATTGAGTAGCATTAAAAGTAGCCATATAATGTTTAACAAAAGTAGTTGATGATGGATTAAATAAATGTAAATACCCAGCAGTTGATCCATCATTATCATTACTTAAACTATTAGAAATTGCTACTGCACCAGTACCTTGTGCCATATCTAAAGATGCTTGATAAGCTACACCAGCTTCTCCATCATTTTCCATGTGAAAAGCTTGAAAATTTGTTGTAGTTTTAGTAACATTATAATTACTTCCACTATCTGCACTAAAATTTATTTGTAAATGTACTGCATCAGTTGCTGGATGAATATCTTTAAAAGTAAAACAATATTCTTTGTAAGTAGAATCTATGCCGCTAGTAAAATCAATAGTCGCAGAACTAGAAGCGGTTTGTTTTGCTATAAAATTCCACGCACCTCCACCCTCTGGTGCTTTTACTAAGCCAGATCCATCAAGAATATTTTGTGCAATAATCCCACTCACAAAATTACCTCGTTTGATCTAAATAGCTTACAACTATATCTACATTAGCTGATGATGCAGTTATTGCGCATAAATGATCTTCATCTTCAATAACGAACTTAGTTGTTAATTCAAATGTTTCATTTGCACCAATAGCTTGATCTGATAATAATTCATAATCAGTTCCGCCACCACCATCGTCAATGTAAAGATCAACTGTTTCAGCAGCACCCGCAGTTTCAGTAATAAAAATAGAAAGAATGGTATATGTATGTCCATTCACTCCATTTAATAATACAGATTCTGAGTTTGAAACCGCAGCTGTATGAGATACTTTTAATACTTCACTTGCCATATTTACCTTCTCCTATTATTTATTTTTAAAACCCAAATATTAATGATTTGCCTGTAGATGATAGGGATGAGTTCATTGAACCTTTAACATCTACAACTCCTGTACCATTTGGTGTTAGAGTAATAGCTCCATTAGCAGCATCAGTAATAGTTATATTTCCAGAATTGCTATCGGTATTAGTTGATAATTTTAAATCATACGCACCATTAGATGATATATGACCGACTTCTGAACCACCGCCTATGCTAACTAAATCTGTTTTAAGAACTACATTTCCAGTTCCATTTGGATTAATATCTACATCAGCGTTTGATGCTGAAGTAATATCGTTTCCATTAATATCTAAATTTCCACCAAGTTGCGGAGAAGTATCATCAACTACATCCGACATATCTCCAGTACCATCAGCTCCAGAAGGTGTAAAGTGAACTCCTACTCCATCAGTATTTGAAAAAGAACCATTAGAAACAAGGTGAGTTACTGGAACTTTTGTATAACCAGAAGCATCCGTTACAGCACCAGAAACTTTAAAAATTGCATAAGTAGATGCAGTTCCTTCTTTAGTAACAGTAATTATTCCTCTAGCGTTAGAATTTGAAATATCATCCCAAGATTGAACGTAACCAGAAATATCAGCAGAGGCATCGTCTGCATCATCTACATATAAAATTGAAACTGAACCAACAGTACCATTATTAAAAGCAATTTTTCCAGAACCTGGATCAGCATCTGAAGTAGAGTTACTCCAAGTCATAGAAAGCTGCGAGTTAGTTCCCGATGCTCCCGTACTTCCAGTTGACCCAGTACTTCCCGTACTTCCCGTAGACCCTGTATCACCTTTTAATCCTGTTCTTGTAAAGTGAACTGATAATTCGTCAGCAGCACTAAATGTATTGTTACTTGCTAAATGAGCAACTGTAATTTTGTTATAACCGCTTTCATCTGAAACAGCCGCAGTTACTTTAAATCTTGCATAAGTTGAGCTATCATTAATATCTACAATGTGAATAAATCCTTTAATAGTTGAAGTTGAAGATCCCCAAGTTGCAGTATCTGTTTGTGTTGCTGCTCCATTAGCATCAGCATCATCAATATAAATTTCTGTAGCAGATGCGTAAGTTCCGTTGTTAAATGCTATTTCTCCAGCACCAGGATCAGCGTCAGATGTTCCAGTATCAAATTTATAATAGTAACCAGGTATTGCTCCATCTTCTCCAGATGAAGTAAAAGCCACCCAACACTTATCGGCATCGGTAAAAGTACCAGCACTATCAATATGTACTAAAGTAACTTTTGTATATCCAGATGCGTCTGTAACTGCACCACTAACTTTAAATACAATCCATGTATCTAAACTTTGTGCTTTTGAAATTCTTATTCTTCCTCTGTTAGTATCATTACCAGCAACATCATCCCAACTTTGTACCCATGCGCTAATGTCTGTGCCGTTATATTCAAGATCATCAAAATATCCAATCGTTGCACTAGAAGGTGTTGAGTTATTTAATCTAAATTTACCAGCTCCAGGATCTGCATCGGCAGTTGTTGTAGAATAAGTAAACATTGCACTATCTCCACCAGCTGGTAAGAAATCAGCAACAGTTTGAAGTACGTTACCCGTGCTATCAAATCCTAAAGTTTTAGATGCTCTAGCTGTAGCATCTTCTGTAAATTCTGGTGTTGTAATTGTAGTTGATCTTGATACTTTAAATGAACGATCTAATTGTTCTTGCAGCTCTTGTGTCTGCATATTAAGTTTATCTAAAGCATCTTCATGCGTTTCAGCTGGAAACGGATCGTTTGCTACATAATCTGTTTCTTGTGTTAAAGCAGTATTACGTCTTATAACTAAAGTTGTACCCGATGCTGGAGCCGTAACCATAGTTACAGTACCACCACTAGCTCCGTTATCAGAAATACCATAATTAGTTGAACCAGTACCTTCAGATTTAACTGTCTCAGTTCCAGTAGACGATCTTTCAATTACTGTAATTTCAGATGTAGTGTTAATAGGAAATGTATAAGCAAAAGCCGTAGTTGATCCATTACCCGAATAACTGTTTTTAATTGTTGTTGTTGTTACTGTCATAATTTTTATAAATTGTTGTAAGAAATGTATTTTGTAGGCGTTATAATCCTACTATATGTTTCTCTATATTTAAAAATGTCTATACTGTCTATCCTTTTTTTATGGTATTAAATCGCCTGGAGACCACCAATATTCTTGTCCAGTACGGCTTTTTAATGCCTTTGTTTTTCTTCTTTCGTCTTTGTGAAAATTTGGGTTTATCAGTTGTTCAAGTGTGTCTATAATTAATCTTTCATAAGCTAATCTTAAATACCAAACTGTTGAACCAGGCGTATATCTTTGAACAAAACCCGCAAATTCTTTACCAGCATTTGTTTTTTCTCCCATACCTAATTGTATAAGATTACCAACAGTTAAATTAAAAGCATCCTCTAAAAAAGTAACTACGGGTCCAGCAATAGTTTTTGCCATAGATGCGCCATATCTACTTTTGTCTTGAAATAAAAAATCTCCAAATATTCCTAAACCACCACCATAAACTAAAGCATTTAACCAATATCTAGCTCCCATATCTTCTGGTTTAGTCATTGTTTTACCAGCAGCCATTTGCTTTAATTCATAAGCTAAAGCTCCCATAAGTCCACCAGTTATAAACATAGGTACTAAATATTTTGCTTTACCTCTTATACCAGTTTGTGAAAAACCTCTGGCTAAATGAGTATAACCTAATGTTATTGCAAAATTTTTATACATTAAAGCAGAGTTTAACAATTCTCCTTGAACAGTTCCTGGTTGAGTTCTACCAGCAGCTATAGTTCTACCTCTTGCAGATGACGATGGAATAGCAAAATTAGTTTCCATATAAATAAAATTTAATAATTTTGTAACTAAAACATCTTTTAATTCTTCAGAAATATCTGCTCTTGCGTGAATATCATCGGGTCTTAATATAATTACTTCGCCTTTTGCAATAGTAGGTTCATCAACAGCTGCATCATAAGGTTTTGTTTTTCTTATTATTTCCCAATCATTTTCATTAATACCATATCTTTTTAATTGTTTTTGTAAATTAGGATCTAATTTACTAAACACTTTGCTGCTTTCATCTGCAAATGTACCCATAACAGACATACCAAAACCCCATTTGCCAGATTGAGTTAAAACAGATAATCCAGAACCTCTTAAAACAGCATCAGAAGTTCTTTTAGCAAACATTGGTGCATCTATTTCGTTTAAATATCTTGCTTGTACTCCAGCAATGGTACTCCAATGTTCTGCAATTAAACCACTTCTTATTGCAATTCTACTTCTTGCTTTGTTAGATTTTACTCCATCTTTTAATAATTTAAGAGTTTCAATATTAGCTTTTTGAGATTTTAAACCATTAAATTTAGATGTTATACGAGACCAGTTAAAATCCGAAAGAGCCATAACTGCTGCTCCTCCTAATTGTGTAGAAGTTAAAAATTGTCTTAATGCTGCAAAAGTTCTACCAAAAAAACCATCTACGGGTCTATGTAAAGTTCCTTTGTGATAAGCATATAAATTGTTAATATTTTCTGAAATCCAGTTAGCTCGATCTTGCTCAGATCTAAATATTACTAATTTTTTTTTAGTTTTTACATCTTGAATAAAATTTTTTTTTCTTTTAAATTTACCTTGTGCTTCTAATGCTGCGTCTATTGCAGCTTGTTTTTTTATTGATTGCATTAACCAAATGTGAGTTGCATCTGGGTTTGGTCCAAGCATTTTAAGCATAGAAATATCTCTTGCCATGCCGTTAACGTGTTCCATCATAGTTTTAAAAGGATCCATAGAACCAAATCTAGTTTGATATGCCATCCAATCATCAGCGCTTTTAAATGCTAAAAACCTATGATCTAACCTTCTGTTAGATAATGATCTGCCAAAAGAATTATCTCCAGCTTTAAATGTTGCCATTCCTTCTGTTGAAATATTTTCATAAACATCATCTAATGCTTCACGAATAGTTTTGTCGTTAAAAGATAAACCAGATCTTTCATTAACCATTTTTTCTAAATCTAATTTAGGTAAAATATATTCAATCCAATCAGCTTTTGGCACTTTTCTAACTAATAAAGTGTCGTGTATTTGTGGTAATCCCCAATCTTTTCTTGATACAATTTTACCACCATAACGATTAAATTGTTTTCTTAAATGTTCTGCTGTTTTTTTCCAAGCCTCTGCTAAATGTTTAGCATTAATGTTTCCTGTATTTTCACCAAACAATTCTTTAATCATTAATTTAGAATTTGTTTTTTGATTTTTAGTTTGTATGCCACCCATTTTATATTTTAATTCATCTAAAACATTAACCATTAAAGAATGAGCTTTGCCTAACTCAATTTTAACCATTCCTTCAAGACTAATTTCTTTTGAAAAAAGATCATTAGCATAAATAGATCTTGCAGCTTCAGCATAATCTACTTCGCCATTTTTATTTCTATAATTATCTAATCTTAATTTTATTTTATCTGTTGCTTCTTTTTGTAATAAAGTTTTTCTTAATTTATCTGCGTATTCTAATTTAGTTTTTTCATACACTTCTTTAGCAGCCAATCTTTCACTTTCAGATTTATTTAAACCAGTTTTTTCTCTATGGTAAGCCTGTAGTTCGTCAAGTAATTCATTTTGTCTTTTAGCTTGCTCTTTAGTAATTTTACCTTCTTTAACGCCATTAATAATGCAATTTCTATAACTCATACACAATCCTTCAATCGTTCTAACATTTGTATATCTTGTAATTCTTCTTCAAAAAGTTCTTGACCAGTTTTTGTAACTGATGTTATTTGTTCTCCATCAGATTTTGTTGCAATAGGAATACCCTCTCCTAATTTAGATTTAGATATATTATCTCTTAAAACATTTGCTTGATTTCTAAAAGTTTTTTCATTAGGTACATCAAATTCTTTTAAATTATCTACATCGTCAGCTAATTTGCTAATATTTTTATTAAAAGCATTTGTTTCTGTTGCAATATTATTAATTTTTGAAGTTTTAACTGATGTTTCTATTGATTTTGTTTTTTTAATTTTTTCAACAAGATTATTAACTTTTGCAATAGTTGAATCATCTGTAAATAAAACTTTTTTTTGTAAAATTTTATTATTAATTTTAGCTTTAGGTGGAGGTAAAAGTAATTGTGTTCCATCTTCAATGCTTTTTAAAGTAGCATTTAATCTTTCTCTATGCTCTAATCTTGCTGGTGCAACATCTTCAAAAGGAGAATCTTTTTGTGGTAATTTATATTCTGTTAAAGTTTTATCTTTAAATTTAGGATTAATATTACCTAATTCTTTATAAGTAATTTGTAGTTGTTCAACTGGCATTTTTGCAAGATATTCTTTACCTATATCAATTCCTCTACCAAATGCTTTAAACACTCCTAATAGTAATGGAGACAACGCAGCAGAAGCTCCAGTTACCATTGCTATATTTTTTAAACCAGTTTCTATACCAGCATCTTCAAAACCTAATTTTTTTCTATAAGGTTGTGCTTTAATTTGTATTCTTGTTTCAGCAACACCGCCTATTAAACCTTCCATTAATGCAACTTTAAGAGCAGCTTTACCAAATGTTGCGGGTACAGAATAACCAAATGATACTGGAATTGTTGCAAGCATTATTGGATCTGTAAATGCAGCTGTCATTACACCACCAAAACCACCAATCTTTCCAAATGTAGTTGCTTTTTCATTTATTTCACGAAAATTACTCCAAGCATCTTGTGTTTGTTTTGCAATAGTTTTTTGCATATTTTCTGGTGTATCTAAACCAGCATCTACTAATAAAAATTTTAAATTATCGTCTGTTTTTTGTAGCTCAGTTACTTTATTCCAGAAATCAGATATTAATTGATTTTTGCTTTTACCAAAAGAAGGTTCTTTAGGATCAATACCTTCTCCAGTTTGCCAATTAAATTGTTGATCTAATGGATTTACAAAATCTGAATGTCCAGCTTGTTTTAAAATAGAAACTATATTAATAAATTCTTCTGCTTCGTTATTGTGTTCAGATGTAAATATTTCAGATTTTTTCCAGGCTTCATGTTGACTATCCCAATTTTCTAAAAAATTAGTTCTTTCACCTTTAGACCAGCTTTCATTAAATTTAGGTTGTAAAGATGTATCTTGATCATAAAAAATACTCATTATTGAATACCCGTAATTATTTCTGATTTTATTTTATTAAGATCAATAATAAAATATCCACCATCACTATTAAGTAAATATTCTGGATCGCCTCCTACTTCATTAGGATTATCTCCATTAGCAATTTTATATAAACCATTACCAATACTTATAAAATAAGGATCTTCATTTTTAAATATATTATTAAATTCTTCTCCATTTATAGTAACAGCCATTTTATTATTAGAAGATGCTTTTAAAATTAATTCTGAGTTTTCTTTTAACATTTCAATTACATCTTCAAATTTACCTCTTTTTAACCAAGGTGGAATGTAAACAGTATTACCTCTAGTATCTTCGTCAAAACCTCCCATTTCTGTATTTCTAATTAAGCCATCAATAGTATAACCACCAACAGCCATAATAAATGCTTCTTCATAATCATCTGTATCAAAATTATCTTTAGTTTTTCCTTTACGTTTTAATTGAGCTGCATAAATTAAATTAGCTGTTTCAATAACATTGTTAAGAGTATTTGTATTTTGATTAAATACTGAACCATATTTTTCAATTACAGATGTAGTCATAATATCTGATGCGTTCATTTTATATAATGTAGATAACTTTTCATTTTTAGATATTAAAAATCCTTCTGCTGCTAATGTTGCATTGTTTCCTGGTACACCATTACTCATCATAATTAACCCTCCAAGATGAGCAAAAAAACTATCATCTTTAGAAATTTGTGCAAAAACTTTATCTGATTTTCCACCAAATGCTTTAACTAAACCAGCTGACAAAGACATAATTTGATCTATACTTTCTGCGTTATTAAAAGCATCTCTAATAGCTTTTGCTTCAGTAGATGTTAAATATTTAACTTCTCTTTTATAATAAGCAGCAGCGGTTTCAGCGTGTGCAATTCTATTTTTAACTGGTTCTACAAATTCTGTTAAATTTCCATCAGTTAATAATTTTTCAAAACCTATTTCAGAAATTGCAACAACACCTTTATTGTTAGCTGTAGCCAATAAATCATTGTCTAAAGAAGTGTTAAGTTTTGCTAAAAATTCTTGTGATAATTTTAATTCATTAGCTTCTTTTGTAGTTAAACTACCTTTTGTATTTTTAAAATTAACGAAAAAATTAATTTTAGTTTCTATTTCAGAAATAGTTTTAGTGTTTAAATCTTGAATAATTGGCGCATCAATAGACATTTGCCGTAATTTTATTAATGATTTTTGATCTCCATTTTGTGTTGCAATTTCAACAGCTTTACTAAATTCTTCGTTATCATATATAATTCCATTTGATAAATTAGATTCCATATTGCTAATAGTATTTTTATTAACATTGTTGCTAGTAGTTTTTGATGTTTTAAAATGTGTCATTAATTTTTGAACATCTGTAACATCTAATCTTTTATCTTTTTTAGCTGCGTCAAGAGCTGCGTCTTGATCTGAAATTGGAACATTTTTATAACTATAAAATGCTATTTCTTTATTAGTATCTGCAACAACTTTTTCTAAAGTATTACCAAATATATCTGATGTTTTTTTTTCTTTTAATAATGTTTCTAATTCTATAGATGCTGTTTGACTTTCTAATGATGATCCATAAATTATAGATTTTTTTAAAGTTTCTATTTTATCTAATGTGTTTAATCTTAAAGAATTAATCATATTAGTTGTTGATTTTATTTTTATATCATTAATATCTTTAAGATTTTGTCTAGTCATAAATGACTTAAACTTTTTTTTAGCCATTCCATTTGATAATGTTCCGTTTACGTTATCAAATATTTTTTGCCATTCATCGTTATATAATTTACCCGCAGCATCTGGATCATTCATTTCTGTTGCAGACATTTTTATTTTAGTTAATCCTGTATAATTATCTGTACCATTTAAAACTTCTTTAGATTTTTCTAAAATTTCATTATCTGTTTTTATATCTTGGTGAGTTACATAAAGTTTTTCACCAGCTTTAACCATACCTTGCCAGGCTTTACCAATAGATGCTGCTTCAGCTAAACTAACTTTATTTCTGTTTATTACGTTTGAACCTTCAGTAGTTGGTTGTAATTGTGATTTGTATAATTTTATTGCCATTAGATAAATCCAAATGTTCTAGCTGTTGTAGCTGTTGCTAATAAACTTTGACCCGTTTCAAAATAAGATCTTTTTCTTGCAACTTTACCACGCCATCTTTCAAGATCTGCTTCAGCTTGTAGCATTATGCCTTCGTTAATTTTTGTGTCTCTAGCGTTTTCTGCGTTGTATTGTAAAATATCTCTATCAGTTTCTAATTCTAATGCATTTGCATAAAGAGCTTCTACTGGAGTACCTTCTAATACAACTCCACTTTTTAAATATGCAACTTTTGTTGTGCCTTGTATTTCTTGAACTGTTTTGTCAAATTTTGGAAGGTTATAATTATTATGAACAGACATAATCTGTTTTGCTTCCATATCTTTAATTTTTTTATTATTTTCTGCTATCTTTGCATTGTATTCTGCTGCTCTTTGTGCGGCTTTACCCGCAAATAATGCTCCAAAAAATGCCATTATATAATCCTCGCATATCTAAGGTAATCTGATCCATCTGGACCATAACCTTTCATTAAACCTTCTTCTTTTAAACCTAACCATTTAGCAAAACGGATTGCTATATCACAATCTGCTTTAACACTTGTTTGTAATCTTTTAATTAAATTATTTTTTATCATCATGTCGGTTCTTTGCTTCATAACTCTTGCAAAGGTTATTGGATAGTTATTTATTTCTTTTGTTGCCAAGACCCACCCTTCGGCAACGCCATCCCAGAGTGGAAACACTCCTCCAGCCGCTATGGGTTTATTGTTGACAATACCCGTGAACGACATCCCAACTTCTTTTAAAAAATAACCATACTTTTTATGTTCTGGTCTTAATTCTAAAAATTTACTATTTAAGGGTTGACTTAAAATGTAATGTGCGTGTTCGTTTTCAAATGGAATTATCTCAACTTTAGACACTCTCTGTCTCCAATCTAGGATATATTCCAAGTATTGTCATAGGTAATGCTTGGGGTTGTTGAATATAAACTAATCCTTCAGTTCCATATCCAGTATCAAATTCAACAGATTTATCTCCTGTAAATAATGGAATAGGTAAATCCATAGAAGATCCACTCGATCTAAAATCTATTGATGTTAATGTTGCAGCATTGGGTCCAACGCTTGCGCCAACAGTATTCTGAAATCTTACAGATAAATCATAAATACGAGTTGTTTTTGTTTGTGTAGTTTCTGTATAACCTTCGTCTAATCTCATTGTTTGTAAATCAGATGTATATAATAAACCAACTTTAGCTTGTTCAGTTGCAGTATCTATTGATATAGCTCCGCTTGAAACTGTTTTAGAAGTTTGTGTTGAACCTTCGCCAATAATATCAACTACTTCGCCTTCTAAATGATCTAAACCAGTAAGAGAAGAAGTCTCTCCGCCTACATAACTTAATCCACTATCTAAATAATGAAACGCAGTTAAATCTTCATTAAAATCAAATGGTGTAAAATATTCTACATAACGTCTAACAGCTCCGTTAATCCATCTTTGAACTATTAACCAAACTTGATCTTCATCTTCATCACCATCAATTACAGCAACACTTTCTACTTTAGCGTGGGTTAAAATATTATCAGTTTGTTCTGATGTATGAGCTGAAGTTAAACTAACTACAGTTGTTAAAGTTTTATTAGAATAAAGTTTAAATTGGTTGTTATCAATTTTTTCAATGTAGTATTTTGTATTTTTTGCTAGTCCACCAATAGATGTTCCTGTGTTATCATAATAAAAAATATCTCCAGTAGTAAAACCATGAGATACTGAATAAATAAAATTAGATGAAATATTAACACCTTGATAAATGTATTGAGTTGTGTCTGAACTAGGAACAGATGTAAAAGATATGGCGGTTCCCGCAGTTGCGTTAGCAGATGTAGTTGCTAATTTAATTGTGTTACTGTCAGATGCAATTGCATAGTAAAGTGAAGAATTATTTAATCCACCAATAATATTTGATGCTGCATAGTAATAAACTGGATCACCAGTAGATAATCCGTGAGATGTTAAAGTAATTGTGTTGTTAGTTGTGCTAACTATTGTTGAATTAGATGTAAAAGAAATTTGTTGTTGAATAATATTTTTTGTTGTGTCTGATTTACCACCTAT
>VMHT01115873.1_pt1 | contig 11497 bp, 9 predicted proteins | sample 4693611 | NCBI WGS metagenome assembly VMHT01 (sample SAMN12280063, study PRJNA550983) | marine metagenome | isolation source: seawater sampled from same location over 5 years 0.02-0.2 micron viral filtrate | place: USA: collected off the coast of southern California halfway between the port... ... | reverse complement strand
TTTCCCGTAGAGTTCATTAAGAACTTAGTTGGAATGAGTATGTGCGGTAATTATGGCGATAGCATGACTAACCCAGAATTATTAAATATACTGAGATATGCTAGAAGTTTGAATACTAATCTTATAATCACAATGAATACAAATGCTAGTGGAAGAACTCCTGAATTTTGGACTGAGTTGAGTGAGATAATAGGAACAGCAGGGCATCTTACATTCAGTGTTGATGGACTTAAAGACACCAATTGGATTTATCGTAAAGGCACACATTGGGATAAAATCATGATGGCAATGGAGAATTATAAGAAAGGTCCGGGTAGCAGTAGATGGGAATTTCTAGTATTCAAACACAATCAGCATCAGGTAGAAGAAGCAAGACAATTATCTAAAGATATCGGTATAGATAGCTTTCACGCAAAAGAAGCATTTGGATTTAATGAAGATGCAATGTCAGGGGAACACAGATCGTATTTTGTTGTGTTCGGAGAAAATGATAAGCACTTATATGATATCGAAGCCAAGACAGATGTTCAATTTGATCATTCAAAATTTTTAAGTAATTATAAAAATCTCAATAAGAAATTAGGTGATGGCTTTGTAAGACAATCATTCACGACTGATAACGGACCATTAAATGAATGGGAAAAAAAGTTAGGAAGAACTTGCATCGATTGTCTAGTTGTAAAACCTAAGAGTATATTTGTCAGTAGTGAGGGATTAGTATTCCCATGTTGTATGACCGCTGGAAAACTTTATGCGCCGGATACAGATGATAGTATACAGTTAAAAAAATTCATTGCTGATATAGGCAAAGATAAGATAAATCTAAATCATAATACCTTAAAGGACATAATAGATGGTGATGTATTTCAAGTCTCTTGGCCTGACAATTGGAAAGATAATAATATTCTAAACAAAAGATTACGAGTTTGTAGTATGTTTTGCGGCAAAGAAACAAATAATAACTGGAAAAATGTACAAGAATCTATGGCAACTGAAAATTAAAAAATGTATAATATAACACTTAAAAAATTAAGTAACCGAATACTAAATGATAATATTGATACCCATAGATATGAGTATATCTTATCTTCAATACCAGATGATTCAAAATACGAGTATTATTACATTGTATCTCCCGAGAGTTTCTTTGCTGATGCAAATGACTTAAAAGCAATGGTGAACATTGAAAGTCATATCCCTACAAGTATATTAAATAAAATTAAGCAACAAAAATGTTTACTGATAATAGATTTTAGTTACGAAGCAAATGGTTTGTGTTCTGATATTATATTAGCCGAAGAGAATGGAAATAATAGTCATACTATTGATATGTATGGACCTGTAAGCGAATATATAAAGAAGCATGGCATTGGTGATAATGTAAAATTTGTAAGCATGATGGAAGACGCAAATCGATTTGCTAATTATGTTAAGTTGTATTCATGTCCTAGTGTTCCAATGCGTTACAATCAATTTAGATATGATGACTATGAACATTTACTGAATGTTGTTGGTCCTAATAAAAACGCAATATGGCTTAATAGAAGAATTAGGGATCATAGAGTTAATCTTATTGCAAAATGTGTAGATAAAAAGATAAACTTTGATGATTTCAACTTTAGTTTTATAGGAAGTAAGTTTGAACAATATCAGTCACTGGATGCAGATAGTGATAAGAAATCTATCCTATTATGTAACCATGTGGGTGATTCGAATGCTAATGAAGTTTTAAAGCACTTTGGTAAGATCGTAGGACTAGACACTAATAAGTCTACGAAAGAGATGGACCAATGGTTAGCTACTAGTGATATCGGCAGAGTTATAGAGATGCTGAAAATTAGAAGCAATTCTGTATACGAAATAGTAAGTGAATTCACACACAATGACATTGGTGTACATTTCAGTGAAAAGTTTACATTGCCCATATTAAGTAAGAAGCCATTTCTTATATCGGGTGATCGTTATATTATCAAAGAATTACAAAAACTTGGGTTTAAAACATTTAATGACTTCTGGCCCGAAGACTATGATAATCATACTGAACATCATAATGATACACAAATAAAAACTAGAACTGAATCATTAGCTGATACCATAGAATTTATAGAAAATAATTTTCATACAACTGAGAATTATACTAGAGATAGATATGGAAATGTTATATATTGTGATAAGATGCAAGAGATTGTAGAACATAATTATAATCATTTTCTAAAAGTGTATTGCCCCAAATTATTTAATAATTGGCAGAATGTCTTTGCAAAAGATAAAGATGTGATGCCACTAAGTGGATTGCATCCTAAGGAAGCAGAATATCTAGTAACTAGAGATGACACATGGGAAGATGCAGTTTGGTATCACAATAATACAAATCATATCTTTGTGCCAATTTGGAGAAATGGAAATACATTTTTTCACAAAAACTGTGCTGAGAAATACGATTATAGATTAGTGAAAAAGAAAGATTTGAAAGACTGGAGAACTATACCAGCTTATGCATTCTTACGTCTACCGGAAAAGAGAATTACGGGTCAGCTTTGGAGAGCATTTAAGAATAGTAATGTTACTCCTACAATATTACAAAATACAGAAGATTGGTCTACGTTAGATATGCATCTTATTACACAATCTGAGTTTTTAAAAGATTTTAATTTGGTATGTACTATAAATCTTGACACTTCTACATTACATTGTAATTCATATAAGTCTAAATTTTCATCTGTTGATAATGATATTTCATTGATTATTAATAAAGTATATAACCATACAATTTCTGATAAAGTAGAATTAAATAGTTCTGCACAGGATCCAGAATTCATAAATTATATCAGAGATACTACTGAACAGCAATGGTTTAAAACTAAGCATAAAGAGTATTATAAAGATGACTTCTATTTAACTGAGGAAAAAAACGATGACTACTAAAATTTCAACTCATATACATAATTTGACCTCTTCTCCGAGTATGGCTAATATGATAAAGCATGTACAATCTTTAGTACCAGTTCATCATAATTATATAGGTTCTAATGACTCTGAGTATTGGCGTACTCATGGTGAGATACTTGATGCATTAGACTTTCATTTAGTAGATAAGAATTCAAGTATTCTGGATTTCGGTACACAATTTGGGTTCTTACCATGGATGCTAAAAGAGTTTGGATTTACAAATGTACATTCATGTAACAGTATGGATGAAGCTGGAACACATGATGAATTGAATACAGTGTGGAACTTTTTAGATATTAAAACTCCTTTTGATCTTACCGTCATGCCTAATATCCCCTTTACATTACCACAAAAGTATGATATAATATTTGTATTTAAATCAAATATGTTTTGGTTACTTAATGATGTATTTTGTTATAAACGTGGAGAAATAACTAAGAACTGGCAGGTTACTGATGATAAAGGCGAAGTCAATACATTCTTCTCTGTATACAATAAATCACAATACGAATATTTTGAAAACAATATAAAGAAATTTTTAAATCCAGGTGGTATTGCAGTTGTACAACCGGATCCATTTGTTTATAATACATTCCCAGAAAGATTTTCTGAGGAGAAAAAATGGTTTAGTGAACGTCAACAAATTGGATATGTTAAAGTCTCTGCGACACAGCATTATCCTAATAACGAAAACTCTGATTATTTTATAATTAGAAAAGATGGGTGAATATGAAATATTATATAGCAGGAAATCGTGGTCTAGTAGGCAAGAATTATAATGAATACATTGATACAAATGTAGGTGGAAATACTGATACTATTGATTATACTGATAAATCACACACTATATCAGAAATTCAGCGTGAACAGCCAAGCCATGTTGTTATTAATGCCGCAACTGTTGGTGGTCTACAGGAAGACTTAGACCGTAGTTTTGAATTGATGTTACGTAATTTAAATATACAAAATAACTTATTCGAAGCATGTGCTATATCTGATGTAGATAGAGTATTACTTCAAGGATCAACATGTAGCTACCCACAATACGGCGAACAGCCGTTCAAAGAAGAACATCTATTAGACGGTAAACCTTTTGATGGGTATTTGACAACTGCACTACCTAAATTAGTAGGTATGTATCAGTGTCGTGCGAGTAATGATAAGCGTGGAACTAAATGGCGTACTGCTATATGTACAAACATGTTTGGTCCCGGTGATAGAACTGGAGAACATGCCCATGTAGTAGGTGCGCTGATGCAAAAGTTTGTAACCGCAGTACGAGAAGATCATAGTGAGATAGAAATTTGGGGCAGCGGTAATCAGAGTAGAGACCTACTTTATATTAAAGATGCAGTACGTGCTATGGATTTAACGTTAAACAACGATATGTTTGATACAGTTAACATTGCAAGTGGAGTTGAAACAACTATACGTGAACTAGCTGAAACACTTAAACGTATTAGTGGCTTTCGTGGTAAACTGTTTTATAATACAGACCGCCCCGAAGGTATAGGTAAACGTGCAATCAGTAATGAGAGATTAAGAGCATTAGGTTGGGAACCAGAGTATAAATTAGAAGAAGCACTAACAGAAACATACGAGTGGTATAATGATAACATCTAATAGTCATATGAATCCAGTCTACGGACAAGAAGAAATAAACAATGTGAACAAGTACATGAACAGTGGAAGCTGGATTATGGAACACACACAAACACGTACTATGGAACAAATGTTAAGTGATTACACTGGTGCAAATTATACACACATGGTCCCAAGTGCTACGATGGGTCTTCTATTAGCTTCTATGGTAGCAGAGATACAACACGGAGAACACTTTGCAGTAAGTGCATATACACAAGCTGCTACTGCAAATGGTGCAATACTTATGGGCGGCGTACCTGTTATAGTAGATGTTGATCCTGTTCATCACACAATTGACTTTGATAAGATACCTGATAATTGTAGAGTTATATTTGTAAGTGCTATCAATGGTCGTTATCCAGATGATATTGCAGAACGTATTGCTAATTTGCGTAGTCAAGGTAAGATTGTTATCGAAGATAGCGCACAGGCATTAGGTAGCTTTGCACGTACTGGTGAACATTGTGGAACTATGGGAGACATGGGTATCTTTAGCTTTGGTGCACCGAAGATTATCACAACTGGTCAAGGTGGTGCTGTGTTTACTAATGATGAAACTATTAGTAATCGTATTAATGCTATAAAGAATTTCGGTAGAACTGTATCTGTAGGAGAGATTTATAATACTATGGGTATGAACTTTAAGTTTACTGATATACAAGCATCATTTGGGATTGAACAAGTAAAGCGTTTGCCTGAAGTAGTATCACATCGTAAATGGATGTTTGATGAATATAAATCACACTTACAAGATGTATGTGACTTTGTACACACAGATACGTCTATAACGACCCCTACGTACCCTGAGATACTAGTTGACAACAGAGATGAACTTGTGTTGTATCTACGAGAAAATAAGATCGGTTGCCGTGCTGTATATGATAGTTTATGCAATCAACCGTATCATTCTCAATGGAAAACCCCAACACCAGTAACAGAATTGTTATCTAGTCGTGGGGTTCACTTACCTGCACAAGCTGATTTAAATGCAGATGATATTAAATATATCAGTGATATTATTAAAGATTATGTTGCTTGATATAATTTAACTAGATTATCAATACCGTCTTCTAATGTTTCTTTAGCTTCAAACCCTAATTTTCTAATTTTAGTATAGTCTACAAAATAGTTACGTCCATCTTGGTCATGTGCTAAATCAGTATTGACTTCTAATCTATAATCTACTTTACTTTTAATAATATTAGCAATGTCTAATTTAGTATGATTTAATCTTTCATCTCCTACATTCCAGACTTGTCCCTTCATATCATCAAAGCGTTCAACGCCCCAACGGAAAGAACGTGCTAAATCGTTGATACTAATGAATGTACGTTTAAAATGCCCTTCAAACAAAACTAGTTCTTTTTCTGCAATGGCTTTATATGTGAAGTCGTTAACAAGTAAGTCTTGTCTCAATCTATTACTAACTCCAAAAGCTGTTGCTGGTCTTAGAATAACTGCATCTGTTTCTTCTAGCATTCTTTCGCCTGCTAATTTGTAAACACTATATGTACTGATAGGGTTAGTTTCACATGTTTCATCACACGTCTTTCCTAACTCACCGTATACTGAACCAGTACTTGCGTAAACGAACTTCTTACCCTTACTAGCATTAATTACATTCTGTGTACCTTCAACATTAATTCTATATGCTATGTCAGGTTCTGCTTGACATGCTGGATATCCTACTATACCTGCTAAATGAATTACTGCATCACAGTCTTCTAGTATTGAAAAAATATCAGGAGAACAGATATCCATCTTGTATAGATGAAACCCTTTTCTGTCTAAGATATTTAAAATAGGCTGAACACCATACTTTAACCAATCAATGCATACAACCTCATGACCGTTGTTTAGTAGTTGTTCACTTAATCTACATCCTATGTAACCGGCGCCGCCAGTAATTGCTACTTTCATTCTGTCTTCTCCGCTATATTAACTGTCGGCATTGCAAATAACATTCTACCGCCATTATTAATCCATTCGTTTTCTTTTTCAACAAACATATCTTTAAATCCAAAATTTGGAACAAAAAATAAGTTTGCTTCTTTTTTTGCATCATCTTCGTGTACAATAGGTATACCTGTACCAACTGTATACCTGCCTACTTTGTCAGGGTGAATTTCTGCTGCACCTTCGAATAACCCATCTAGTTTCCATAACTGCAACATTGTATTACCTTTAGTACTTGCACCATATACATAATTTTTGTTTCCGTTGTCTATTGAATCCTTAAGAACTATTCTTAGCAGTCTTCCGTTCCTTTCAACGTCTTCAAAAAATGTTTCTAGTGTAGATATATCTTCGTGATATTCGATACTACCTTCATTTAACTTTCTAGCCCATAATTGATAACTACCGCCTTGTATGTCATTTTGAACTACTTTGTATATTTCTAGTCCGTTTTTCTCATATAAATGAACTAAACTTTTATAACTGTAATATTCTAAATGCTCATGGCATACATTGCCTAAGTCTTTCATTTTTAACATCGGTGCTAGTGTCATAAGTTGTGCAATAAATATACCATCATCGGATAATGATTCATTGACACTATGTATAAAGTCATTCGGATTATCCATATCGTAGAACATTCCAATAGCAGTAATTGCTTTAGCTTTCTTACCTTGCATCATATCATGATGCCACATGTCGTTGATTACTTCATCACAATTCTTTTTCAATTTCTTAATAAGATTTGGTGCAGGTTCACACCCGACTCTGTGTCGATCATTGCTTACTGCACTTAATAATGTACCATCATTTGCACCGATATCTAATACAATATCATCTTTGTCTGTATGCTCATTTACATATTCTGCAATATCTATTAGATTATCTGTAAGTTTTTTATTAAGCCCACTTTCATACCAGTAGTGTTCGCCGTATAATATTTTGGGATTTACAGTATGTCTAAGCTGAACTAAGTCACATTCAACGCATTGATCTAATACCATTGGAGCTTTACCGGGAGATGATTCTGGATCTAGTGGAAAGTCATTGATATGTATAATTCCAAAATCTATCACTTTCTTAACATTAGCACCACATACCCTACAATCAGTACGCTCATTTAATATTATTTTTGTACTCATACTTCTACTCTTGTTATGGGTTCATCACAATCATTCCATCTCTTTGTAATCATTGCTATCATTTTGCAATCAGCAGTCGGATAAAATGTATGAGGAACATTCATTGGTAAGTATATACAATCTCCAGAACTTACTGGAGTTACTAATTCTTTACCGTCTGTTAATTCAGTATACACACCCTCGCCATCAACGAACATAATATATTCATCAAATTCTTTGTGTAGATGATGGCCACGAACTGCACCCTTGAGTGTAACAATATAATTCCATTCTACTACATTGTATTGCTCTGGATAATATGTTTGTATAATACCTCTACCATCTTTAAACGTAATGGGATTAATTTCTGGATCAAGTTTTTTAATTCGTTTCATAATATACCTATAGTTAACTACATACTTATTTATGCAAAAAAATACCCCACATAAATGCAGGGTACTTTCATATAATATATTGATGATATTATTTTTTGTATTGTGAATCCTTAGTAAGTTTCAGGATGCTATTTTTACCAGCTTTAACATACGTCATGTTCATATCGCCGTTGTTGCGTAAAAATGAACCCTGAGGGACTTTAGGATTACCATTGCTGAACAACAGAATATCAGTGTCTCCATCAGCATCAGCATCAGCAAAACGAATGCTTTGAATAAATGCGTTGTATGGGTTCCCTTCAGATTTTGAGTCAAAGCCTTCGGGAGCTACAACTAATTCATATACTGAAGAGTTGAACTTCTTATTACCTAAATTCTCAAGAACTTGAACTGCTACACCTACATATGCTTTACCAGCACGTGATATTACAATGTCCATGTCGCCATCTTTATCAATATCCCAAGCAGATACTTCTGGTATAACTCCCCAACCATCTACTGTTGGAAGTTTGATGCTACCTTTTGAAAAATGACCACGCCCATTATTAAAAGCTACACCAGTACGTGTTTGTGTATGGACTTCGAATTCATGTGCGCCATGAATCATATCTAAATCACCGTCACCATCGATATCAGCAAGCTCCATACCAAATGCGCTTACATTACCGCAGGTTTTAGATTTCATCTTGCCTGTTCCGTTATTCATCAAGCATACAAACTTACCCATGGCTGACCATACGATATCCATATCACCGTCACCGTCGATGTCACCTGTAGCTGCTCCGTGATTGAATGCTGTACTTTGTCCTTTTCGGTCTAGGTGTGATGCTGAACTTTCAAGCAATGTGCCATTTGGTTGTGACAAGAAATATGAATCACGATACCCATTATGATTACCAATGCCATGATCAGCTAAGTATACATCTAATTTGCCATCACCATTAAAGTCGGCAACTAGATTTTGACGAGCTAACGAATGTCCTGGCTTCTTACGATTATCAACCATCAGATCATCTTCAAGAACGAACTTACCTGATTTAGTGCCTAAGAACATACTTGGCATTGCTCCCGAACCTTTACAGTATCCCTTAGATCCGCAGATATCACCTGTATGTAGTGCATTAACTTCCTGATCGCCTTGGTTTTGCTTTACGCCAGTAATCAAGATATCATTGATGCCATCACCATTAAAATCATTAATCACTGGAGGATTTTGCCACCAATAACGAGGCTTAACAATATCGATATCAGTTTTTGGGAAAATCATTGAGCCCTGATTTTCGTATTCGATACCTGAACTAAAGTTAACTTTGTTACTGCTACCACTACTTAGAGCTACAGTCAAATCAGCAACTTCATTTGCATCAAGTTTGCCGTCAAATGAACCACCGCTCTTAGCATAGAACTTCTCAAGTGCTCCTTTTGTTTTGCGACCATAGGCCCCATCAACAACACCGACATTATATCCTAGTTGTTGCAACATAGATTGAACATCATATACTTGGTTTGCATGTGCTTGACCTGCCAAAGCGACAGTCATTGATAGCATTGCTATAGTTTTATTAAGTTTCATAAGAATATACCTCTCTTGTCTCTTATTACTTAATCACTATAGCGTGATTCGTTTCCAATGTCAAGTACTTTTTGTGTTACCGTAGTGAATTATTTTGAAGTTTTTATCTGACGTATATGTACGCCATGGGTCAACTATGATGCTGTCAGCAGTGAAGTCTATGTTATAATCATCACCGTGTGCAAGTAGATAGACACGATTAATGCTTGCGTCTATCGTGTTGCACATATCTGGATCATAATAACTAACATCGCAACCAATCTCTTTTAGATAATGACCTACCATAATACTACTACTACCAAACTCAAACGGAACGCCCTTCTTATATGCAGTGCCTACAACGCACACTGGTAATCCATTAGAGACAGACATTAAATATTCTGCCATTAATAGTGCTTGACGTTCACGTGCAGTCATAATAGAGCCAAACAAATCGTATCCCAAATCATATTTCTCTGCAATCCATCTAACAGTAATCATATCTCTAGGGTGACAAGGTCCGCCGTCTCCCATACCACCTTTCATGAATTTTGGTCCCATGATAACGTTGTCGCATCTTGCTAGTGCATTTGTAATAGTATCTACATTGCTGTTCCCTATTTTATTTGCTAAGTCTTGTATTAGATTAACTAATACAATTTTTGCACTAATAAATGTATTATAAAAGATTTTTGTTAACTCACATTCTTCCCATGTAAATATTTCAACACGTGGTTCATTCTCCATAACACTGTCATAGAAACTAATTAATTCATGTGCATCTTTATCGATGTCTCCATTTTCAGTTCCGATCATAACCATTTCTGGATTAACAACATCACCTCGAATAGTACCTAATGCAATAAGATATGGATTATATACTAGTCTTACGTTTGATGCAAGCGGAGCAATTTGTTCACGAATTGTACCAGGCATAGTAGTACTAATTATAACCATCAATTGTTCTTTAGTACAATACTGATTAGCTTCTTCTACTACGCTTTTTAAAATAGTATAATCAAAATCTTTTGGTTCTAAATCTGATGTGGGATAACGACCATCATAATCTGCATGGTGCGGTGTTGGAAGAGCAACAAAGATAATTTCTGATCCTTGAATTGCTTCTTTCATTGTGTCTTTTTGTGTGATATAATCGCTCTCAAAAGGATTAATATCGTAGCCAGTGACAGTGTGTCCTTTAGATGCAAAAACTTCAGCGCAATCTTTTCCTAATTTTCCAACGCCTAAAAATGTAATATTACTCATATTTTTTACTTTCTATATTTGATGTGGGGATTATTAATAGTATTTATATAAGATAAATAATGTTAGAATACAATCATTAGGAGATACAGAATGATAGAGAATCTAGCAGTAGACTTTGATTTAGATATTTTTAGAAATGCTGATTACACGCAGCATTATGGTAGTTGTATCAGCTATCAAGTCAAAGAACAGACAGACCAACATGAAAAAGCTGGTGGTTTTCCTGCTAGTTATAGCGAAGATAATACACGTATTCAACAAATATGGTTCGAAGAAACAGATGTTGATTATGAAATGTTAGGTAAAAAACTTAACATGGATGTAAAAACTATTAGTGCGATACTACAACCTCCGGGAAATACAGTTACATTACATAGAGATACATTCTTCAAATTTAAAAGTTTATATCCAGATGATACTAGACCTAAAGTAAGAGCAAATATATACTTGGAAGATTGGAAGCCTGGGCATCTAATTCATTATCAAGATCATAATAAAGAATGGCAATGTAGTGATCATTGGAAAGCAGGAGAAGGCTTTTTATGGGATAGTAATCACCTACATTTAAGCGGTAATTGCGGACTTAAAGACAAGTATACACTTCAGATTTCTGG
>VMHT01038899.1_pt1 | contig 11498 bp, 15 predicted proteins | sample 4693611 | NCBI WGS metagenome assembly VMHT01 (sample SAMN12280063, study PRJNA550983) | marine metagenome | isolation source: seawater sampled from same location over 5 years 0.02-0.2 micron viral filtrate | place: USA: collected off the coast of southern California halfway between the port... ... | reverse complement strand
TATTTCTGAGATATAGAACTTTTTGTTAAGTTTTTTATTAAAATACTGAGAAATTTTCAAATTCAACAATTATATTTTATGTTGATTATATATATTATTACCATAATATTACCATAAATATTATATTAATAAATCAAAATATTGTTTTCAGTAACAAAATAAAACTATTATATAAAAAAAAATAAATATGTATTATGTTACCACAATAAGTAACAAAAACTTTATTATAATTATATTATGGTGTAAATTTACTGTTGATTATATTTCAATAAATTTTCAATGATAACTAATAATTTTGTTACTTATTTACGTAACAATTAACTTACATATTAAAGAAAAATCAGTCCATATTGACCGTAATTTGCAAAAAATATTTTCTCACTAAATATTAATTTTAGGAAAATAATTAATTTAGATTTACCCTCGCCCTCTGGGCGATGTGGCAAAGCCACCGGGTAAATCTAGTTAACGCTCTTTTTTACAATTTTTATCTCATATTCTTGGTTAAAGTTTTCATACTTTGACATAATGAAATCTGTAATTTCTTTTTGAATATCATTTAGAGATATTTCTGGAGTTGGTGGAGGATGTGGTTGCTCGGGGGGATGTTTATCTTTATGTTCGGCTTTGCTAGCGGCAATAACTGCAAGAAGATTAGCCTTTTCGATATCATTTAAATGAACTTCAGGAGTTGGTTGGACAACTGCAGGAGTTGGTGGTTGGACAACTGCAGGAGTTGGTGGTTGGACAACTGCTGGAGTTGGTGGAACAACTGCCGGAGTTAGTATAATATTTTGGGGCGGTGCCTTTTTTTCAGCAATCAAATCTTCAATAGTTTCTTTAATTCTTGTTGCCGCCTTGTGTAGCGTTGATCTTCCATCATAATTCTCTCCATCATCCCCAATAAACTTATTTTTTTGAAATCGTTGATTAATTTTTTCCAACTCTTCTTCAAGTTGTTCAAGTTCAAGTTTCTTAATTTTCTTTTCTACCTTTCTCAAATTTCTCAAATCATCTTCTTTTTTCTTTTTCATATATTGTTCCCAAAATAGATTTGTTCGTTTATAAATCTCATCGAACACTTTAGCCATGCTTTTACTTTTAATTTTAATCCCTTCATAATTATGTTCTCTAATCTGTTTGTTTGTTCCAATTGACAGAATGGTATCTACAATATCTATTCCAGCCGGAAATAACCAGTATGCCCTTCCTCCGCGATTTCTATACATTCCAGACTGTCCACCAAATTGTAGACCTAGTTTTCCAGAAACACAACGATTACCCCTATAAATACGATGACCGGACATCTCCAAATCACTCAATCCGAAATATTCTTTTTCTTGTGTTAATTCATCTTTTGATAGAATACCATATTTTACATAAAATGTAAATCTTTCGTTAAATGTTGGATTGGGCATTAACTTTCCTTCTTCAAGAATTTTAGAATCACCATTATCTTTAGAATAGTAATGATAACATCTGGTTTGAAAATTATCATTTAATATAAACTCTTCATATTGTATTTCCTCTATCTTATCTTTATGAATAATTTTTACTTCTTTATTAGAATGTCTACCCCCATAAACACCCTTGTATGTTTTTATCATATCATCAAATGTTTGTTTATTATTGCGGGTAAGCAACTCACTAAATTCTACAACTGTTACGTTTGACCAATCTTCTCCATCATTTATTGATTGTATTTTCTTTTGAAAATACTTAATTTCGTTTGCATTTGCTTCACGATATTCAAATACATATTTATTTTCTTCTTTACATCTATCCCAATCAATCAAATTAACAAAGTATTGTATATTCCCTTCTTCATCGGTATTTTTAATAAATAGAATTGCTTTGTCTCCCCAAATAATGGATGCATCGGTTAGACCGCAATTCCACTTACCCAATTTATTTTTTCTATATTCAGAGGTATAATATTCTTTTAGATTTTCTGTATTTTTACACCATGCTAACTCTACTCGTTCTTTTGAAAATGTCCCATTATCAATATGTGCGATTGTTTTATCAGATATCACAATTCCTGCCTTTGTTGCATTACCATGATCAAATGAATTGTCTGTCAACTCAAGATACATTGAAAGTTTATCAGGGAAATTAACACGTGCATGTTCAACTTGCTGTGAAAGAGATGGGCTTCCGTCATATTTAGACTCCATAGTTAAAATTAATACTATTTTATACGTAAAATTTATTTTCAATTTTTATATTTTCTCACCATTCTATTTTTTTTTCAAGATTACAATTTATTTTAGAGAAAGGCTGAGATCCCTTAAATGGTGGATATATCTTGTATGTTTTAGTATAACTTAATGGTGATGGATGACTGCTCACTATCATAACATGTTTGTCTTTATTTATATTTTTCATCTTTTTATGTGCAAATGCTCCCCACGCCAAAAACACTACTTTTTCACAATTTTCACTTATATATTCAATAATATATTTAGTAAAATCTTTCCAGAATTTCATATGACTATTAGGGCATTTTTCTAAAACTGTCAAAGAAGCATTCAACATTAATATTCCTTGATTTGCCCAATGTGTTAAATCTCTTCTATCTTCAATAGAAACTCCTACATCTTCTAAAAGTTCTTTATTTATATTTCTTAATGATGGAGGAAATTTACAATCTTGTTCAACTCCAAAACACAATCCAATTGCCTGATTTTTTCCATGATATGGGTCTTGTCCCAATATTACTACTCTTGTATCTGTTGGCTCAAAATAATTAAAACATCTAAATATCCTTTCTTTCTTGGGAAATATTTCTAAATGTCCCTTAAAACTCTCTACCCCCTTTTCATAATTTGCATTTAAATCATACCATTTTTTTGGATTTTTTTTTATCCAATTTTTAATAATTTCTCTCCAACCCGTTTTTATAGAATTTATTTCTGAATCTAAAATCATCTTTAATATTTCTAATTTAGATTTATTAAAGATCAATTTTGACTAATCTTTTTTTCCACAAACCAAAATATCTCCTACACTAAATGGACAAGCCATATTAATCTCATTATCATTATAATTAAATGTTAATTCATCTCCTACATCAATATTTATTAATGCAACAACATTTCTACCTTTAATCAATGTAGTTGGACTAAATGAATGATTCATAAATGTTCCCCATTTATCAATAATGTGTTTATTTTCACCTATATATATACTTTCTCTACTAGGTTTATTTTTGATAGGCCCATTTAATATGAAAATTATTTCACCTTTTTTATATTGACTTTTACTAAATAATCCTAAACCTTTTACCTTTTCACTTTGTTTTACTTCCATTATAATTAAAATTACTATTATATTTTATTTTATTTTAACGAAAGTGCTTTAATTTTAGTTCTTTTTTTAAAGTTTTTTTAGAACCTTTTTTTAAGTTAAAATGCCTTATTCCACTCTTTTATTGTATATTTATTACCCATAGAAGTATTACACCTGCTACAAATAGGATATAAATTAGACAATTTATTTGAACCTCCCTTACTAACAGGTATATCATGTCCTAATGAAAAATCAAATACATTAATAGTATTTTGACACCATTTAATATAGCATTTACTTTCATATTTCTTTCCCATATGTTTTATCCATACTTGTTCTCGCACTGCACGAGGAATAGGTTCTCTAGCAAAACTACTAAATCTTCTTAGCATATACTATATAACTAAATAATATTTATATACTATAATGATAAATATTATACTTCCAACCGATGTAGAACTATATATATTAGAATTTTTAATTATGCCTTTAGATATCAAAATACTTAAAAAAGTATCAAAAACAATAAAATATCATGTAAATAATCAACATTATGTTATTGAAAAAAATAAAATAACCGACAGAATTTTTATGATGAATGAAGATTTATTGTTTGAAAAACAAAAATCCGATTTTCATCCTGCTATTTTAAGTTCTTTAGCAGATTGTTGGCATAAATATTATAAATGGGCTTGGATTGTCCCTACAAAAGACAAAACAAAGGATTATTTTGGAATTGGAGAATTTGTAGATGCTAAAGATAGGGTAGATGTTTGGGGTCCTGCATATATAAAAGACATTAAACTAGAACCAATACCTGATGATAATTTTGAAACACGACGATTATATTTGGTTGAATTTTTAGGTTGGTCTCAATATTTTGATGAATGGATACCGGTTGAAAAAATAGAAAATCTCGGAACTAAAACTTTCTCTCCATTACAAGAATTTGATTCTATAAAAAGAGATGAAGAACACTGGGTTCTTTTTAATGATACTGTAAAAGGTTGGACTATAGTTATTTGTAAAATGTTGATGAATTATAGCAATAACTCTATCAGATTACAAATCCAACACTTACATAATAGAATGAATAGTCAAACTATTTTAATCGATAAACAAAATATTAATCTTTATTTTAAACCTATCTCTAATATTTCTACCTTTTTATGTGATTCAAATAAATTTTTATATTTAGAAAATAAAAAAATTCTTATGTAACTTGTAAGTAATTTATTTTATTAATATACTTAAAAATATACTACTAATATATAATGCCTGGTATGCGTCCTATGCATAAACGTAAGAAACCCAAAAAAATTTATAAGAAAAAACTTAAAAAAAAAACAATACCAAAGGCTCTTAGGGAGCAACTTTGGATAAAAAATTGTGGAAAAGAATTTGAACACAAGTGTTACGTTAGTTGGTGTCAAAATACTATTAACGTATTTGATTTTCATGTAGGTCATGATAAACCAGAATCAAAAGGAGGTAGTTTAGATCTTGATAATTTAAAACCATTGTGTGCTAGATGTAATTTATCAATGGGTAATAATTATACTATTAAAGAATGGAATAAAATGATGACACCTCAAAAACAAAAAACTAGTTGGTGGTGTTGTTTTTAAATCTCTAGTTCTCTAGGATAAATCTTACTATCCCATATTTCTTCTTGAAATACTTCGTCATAAATTTTTTGCACTTTTCTTTTTTCGTAATAACGGATTGGTGTCGCTAAAACATGACACATCTTTGAAAAAATATTTCCCATATAAATAATTAGATAGATTCTTTTTTTTTGATTTTTCTTTACTTTTATTTTCATAATCTTTATTTAATCTATATGACATAACAATAATAACTGCATTTCCCATTACATTTTTAATATATTTTTATTTTTTAAAATATATTAAATATCAACTTGTATTACATCTTTTATATTTATTACTTCTGCTAATTTCTTTTTTATTACCTTACTATTTTTATCTTTTTCTTTTTTATCTTTACCACTATCAAAAGTAGACATTAGTTCATTCCACTCTTTCATTTTCTCTGGGTCTTCTTGAAAATCAGGATTATTTGTTTCCCACTCATTTATTTTGTTTATTTGTTTAAATTTAACTTCTCTTACAGCATTATCTACTTCTGTTCCATCATCCTTTTTCCATCCATCTGCTTTTTTTACCATAAACTTTAATCTTTTTAAATCAGTTGAATGTATAGGTCTATCTTTTCCCGGCATATTTTCTAAATTTTTAATTAAAACGCTTGACATACTATCTGCATAATCCATATCTTTATTTTTCACTATATCATCTAATGTAAGATTAACTCCTTTAATAAAATCTTCCAATGACATAGCATTCTTACAATGCTCATTTAAAAATAAATTAATAGATATATTTTGTGTATTATTTTGTGTTTCTATATTTGTTATTGATTTTTGATTATTTGTTGCATTTTCTAATACTTTTATATATTTATCTTTTTTCATTGTAATAAATTCATCCTTAGATTCACATTTTTTCTTATGCCTCCATAGACCCATTCTACTTTTATAAACCTTACCACAAATGCTGCAGGGAAACATTTTTTCATTGTCCTTTTTAAAAAACGGCACTTTTTGGATGTTACAAAATGTTACATTTTGGTTACATTTTTTCTTATGTTTTTTTGTAGTTAAATGTTTATCATAATGAGATTTATGAGACGTTGTATAGTCACAAAATTCACAATTATAAAAAACGGCACTTTTCGGCACTTTTCGGCACTTTTTTTCTAAACGGTTACACATATACTAAAATTATATAATATTTTTAAGTAATTTACCGAATTCGTGCTTTTTTTTTAGTGCTTAAATTTCATTGTAGGTATTTTTTTTTTCATAATATTTCAAAAAAACTTCCATCTTTCTAGTGAAAGAGTTTTTTTGCGTTTTTTTCACCAGAACTATTTTGAAAAATTGAATTTTGGACATTTTTATTTTTGTCCAAAATTGAAAATCTTAGAAAAGTTTTAACAAAAATAAGCTGTTTTTAAAATATATCAAAATTTTAATATAAATATCTAAATTTCAAATGATATATCGTAATAATTATATAAGTGGAAAAAAAAATATGTAAAGGATATAAAAGAGTATTACTAATTAATTTATATGTCTGATACAACTGTATTTGGTTGGATAGCATCTTCTATTACAATTATTTATAAATTACCTCAAATATATAAGTTATGTAAAACAAAAAGTTCTAACGATTTAAGTATATTTTCTATATTTATTCAAACATTAGGATATATATTTTACGTTCTCCATGGCTTCACTGTTAATGATTATCCTATTTTAGTAATGGGATCTGTATCGTTATTACAAAATATAACAATATCGGTTCTATATTTTTGTTATAAAAAAGAGATGAAAATTGAAAACCCTAAAATGTCACAGTCACCGAATTAGCATTATTACTATGTCTTCTACTCCCGATTATCAAAACTGGAAACCTGTTCAAGTCTATGGATGTGATTTTCGCATATCACTAAAAGATATGGCGGATACAGTAGACCGTCTAGAATTATGGGACTGGTTTAAAAACGACTCGCCTCCTGAGGATAGTGGATATATGTATTGGAGACACCCAAATATTAATAAGATATCTAATGGACTTTCTAATAATGACCATTCTGGTGCTACTTTTGGTTACGCAATGCGTTGTATGCAAGCCATTGCGAAACAAGGATTTGATAATTGGAATGTTGTTCCTTCTTAGTTCTTCTTAAATATATTACAGCAGCCAGTGCCTACCTGTTTTAAAGCATTAATATCTATTTTACCTTCTTTGGCCTCTACTACTAAATCAACCATTCCATGTAATACTTTTTGGTCTATCATATCTAAAAGTAATTTTTCTTTTTCATCACTTATGGGTGCTTCTTCTACAACCTGACGCACTAATTTTATTGCTAAATCTTTTTTGGCTTCTCCTTTTAATTCAGTAACTTCTACACATTCCATAGCAAATTTTAATACGTTGGTAATATTATCTGCATTAATTTCCATATCACCTATTTTTTCTTTCAAAGTTGTTAAGATTTCTCTTAAATCAAACATTATAATACATGTAAAGACAAAAATTTTTAACATGTTAAATTTTCACGTATCCACATTCTTATTTTTTCATTTGTTGGAATTAATACACTTAATAACCCATCAACCATATAACGTTGCTCTTCTTTTGTTTCAGTTATACTGCATAACTGAAGTATATTATATATAACTTTCAATAGTTTTTGATCATACATTAATTTTATATTCTCAAAAACCTTATCTATACTAATGGTTTCTTCTGTATTTTCACGAAATAAATCAGGTGCTTCCATACCTAATACATTTTTATATAATTTTAAAGTATGAATAATAGATGTTTGATCACTTTTTTCATATGTTATCATTAAATTTTCTAGTCCTTTAATGGCTTGATTTAATATAAAAGAATAAATCTTTGTATTTTCACTTTTATACCACTTATAATACCTACGTATAGCATGAAATAAATAATATAAATCGTCTTTTCCATCATGATTATACCAACGCCACACACCTTGCAACATTGTTGGAAACTGTAATTGTAATATATTATCAGAAACACTTACTTTTGTTCCTATAGGACAATATGCTAATAATGCTAATTGAACCATAACCTGTAATGGTTCAAGTATCATATCACTTCTTTCTTTTTTTCTACTACTAACCGCAAACTCCATAATACTATAATAACATTTTTTATTCTTAAATTTTTTACTTAAAGTAATTAAATACAAATTAATTGTTTAATATTATGGATGAAGAAGAGTTGTCTGAAATTTTTTTACCTTCTAATAATAAATACATTAAAGAGTTTTTAACGTTTCCTCAAGAAAAACAAATACAAATCATTTCCTTAGGATTATCTACATTTGTTTATTCTTCACAAAAATTTAAAACTGTTATAGATGGAGAAAAAGAAGATATAATTGATAAATTAAATTACAATCATCAAAAAGAAATAGATGAATTGAAAATAATTCATAGTAATCTTAAAAGTCAAGTTATAAAACTAAAAAAAGAAAATGATGAACAAGAAAGAATATATAAAGATACTATAAATGAAAAAATAAACAAAGAAAAACTAATTATAAAAGATAATCTAGATAGACTTTACGGAGAGAAAATTATGGAATTAGAAAAAAAAAATAAAACTCTTGATGATGGAATTAATTCTTTGCGTGAAACAAGACTTTCACAACAACAAGAATATTATGAAAAAATATTTCAAGAAAAACAAAAATCAACAGAAGAAATAAATAAAATAAGACTAGATTGTCATGACCGTATTGATGAGTATAGGAAACAAATGGAGCAGTTTCAAAAAATTAATCAAAATTCAACATTAAAAGGACAAAAAGGAGAAGATATTATGTATAATATTTTAATAGATCATTTTCCGGGATGTCAAATAGATACTCATACTAGTAAGGAAGGACATAAAGGTGATTTTTCCATCATAGATGATACACATAGAGGTATGATAGAATCTAAAAATTATAAAAAAAACGTTCCTAAAAATGAAATTAAAAAGTTTTATAGTGATATTGAAAATAATAATGATATAGATTTTGCTATACTTTGCAGTTTAAAGAGTGGGGTTGCTAATAAACCAAACGATTTTACACTAGAATTTATTAACGGTAAACCTGTTATATTTTTACATAGAGTAAAAGATAACAAGAAAAGTGTTTTACTTGCTTATACTATTTGCAAGTTAATACTAAAAAATATGCAATGTTTTGATATAACTAAAGAAGAAAATCAAATTAAAATCAAACAATTAGTTAAAGCATATTTACAGAATCATAAAAAAATAGTATCTCAGGTTAATGATTTTAATAAAACAATGAATACAATGTTAAGTAAACAAATAGATGATTTTAAATTAATGCTAGATTTAATTAATATAACTTATTAGTTTTTTTTAAGAATATTCTTATATAAAGTTAAAAGTTTTTCATCTGAAATATTGTTTATTACTGTATCAATGCTTTTTTTATTATACTTTTTTTTTGTTTTTTTTTGAAAGTGTTTTCTAGATTTTTTACTTTTTTTCAATAAAACTTTTAATCTTCTTTTATATTCATCTCTTAAAAGATGTTTATTTTTGCCTTTTATTTTATTTAAATTATCTGCTCTTGAACGAGAAATATATTTTGGATAGTTTATAACTTGTCTTTCTCCAAACATACCACTAGACCACACAGTTTTATTTTTTGTTGGAATATAATGAAGTTTTTTTTTAATTGTTTTATTTTTTTTTATTTTTAATTTTCTTTTTTTTGTTTTACCACCTTTACTTAAAAAAAATGATATTTTATTTGTATTATTGTCAGTATCTAAATTAGTAAATGTATTATTTTGATAAATATTCATATTAATATAATGTTAGAAAAATAATATAATTATATAATATGTATAATTATATTTTTAAAATTTGTGTTTTTGGCGACTACAATACTGGAAAGACTAGTTTTTTAAATTGTCTTCAAGAAATGGACTATGTAAGGACATATGAGCCAACTATAGGTGTAGAGTATAGCACAAAAATTTTTAATCTAGAAGATGATAAAAAAGCAAAGGTAACCTTTTGGGATTGTGCTGGACAAGAAAGATTTATGAGTATTACAGAAAATTTCTTTAGAAAGGTAACTGGAGGTATGCTTTTTTTTGATGTTAGTGATAGAGAAAGTTATAATAATGTATTAAAGTGGATAATTAAATTTAGAAATTTAAATAGTAGCGACATACCTTTGGTATTAATTGGAAATAAAATAGACAAAAAGAGAGTTATTTCAAAAAATGATGCACTTATTCTTGCTACTGATTTTCATTTAAAGTATATAGAAGTAAGTGTAAAAACAAAAGAAAATGTATTAAATGCCTTAAATTTATTAGTAGATAGTATTTATGAACATAAAGATGAAAATCCTAATATAGAAAACTGTGATGAAGATGAAACACAATTATTATTAAATCACCCAAAACCCAGATATTGCACAAATTGCTGTATTTTTTAAAATTGGTAAAGTTGTGTTACATAAATAGAAAAAGACCAATCTTGATCATTTAAATTTACCTCAAAACCTTTATCATTTAAAAGACGAATTTTAAATTTTCTTAACTTTACAGGACCAAAATAAATACGTTTTGTATATTCTGGATTTTCGTTCCTAAATACAATAGATGTATTATATTGTTGTCTATTTACATTAATAGGAATTCTTGCAAGTAAATCACTTGAATTCGGAGATCTATATCTATTTACTACAGTGGAAAGAGTTGTATTATCATCTAATGTAACTGTGCCATTTGATGTGTTTGCTAATGTTAACTGTTCAACTGTATATTGTTGTTTTTTAGTTAAATTTGATGCTAAATCAATATTTAATTCATTCTCTGCACACCCTCTTTCTGCTGGTGGACCCGCAATATCTTTACATTTCCATTGTTCTCCATCATTTTCTGTTTTTCCGGGATAATATTTATCTTTACCATATCTACTATCCATAGTTTGTGGATTATAATACTTAGGTAACTTAAAATTTCTTGCCGAATTATCTACAAGGGATATCAAATCTTTGTTTGGTTTGTTATTATTAAAATCATCTAATGTCAATAAAAAATATTTAGGACCAAAAGTATCTAAAATAGAAGATGCCGTTTTTTTTTCAGACCCTTTTAATATTAATGTTTTTACTCTAAATCCTAACAACCATCCCAAATTATAACCAATTTTATTACCCGGGCTGGGAGTATTTGAACCTTCTTCATTTAAAGTTTTTTGTGCAGAGCATCCGCTACTTTCAGAGTCTTCTATATAAAAAGTAATTGTTGTATTATTTTTTCTATCTAAATTTGTAATACTTACTTTACCTGTTAATGATGAATACGTAAATACAACAGGTATATAATTAAAAATACATAAATCATTGATGACTGACATTAAATCGTTTGGATTATAATTACCATTTTCTATTTCTATTTTTAATGTCTCATAACTTACATCAGGTGGACTAAGAGTAGGATCAATATAATCAACAATAAAAGTTTTTTCTAATGAAACACCGCTTTCAGGTATTGTTCCATCAATTATAATATCAGTGAAATTATCCAAAGAAATTCT
>VMHT01011696.1_pt1 | contig 11498 bp, 19 predicted proteins | sample 4693611 | NCBI WGS metagenome assembly VMHT01 (sample SAMN12280063, study PRJNA550983) | marine metagenome | isolation source: seawater sampled from same location over 5 years 0.02-0.2 micron viral filtrate | place: USA: collected off the coast of southern California halfway between the port... ... | reverse complement strand
TGTATGCTAAAAATCTAATGTGAGGTTCTTTAGTACAGCCAATCTTTCCGATTCGTCCATCTGACCATACATATTGTGGGACGTGGTAAATGTAAAATGTAATCATGTTGCGTATTATTTAATTATTATATTGCTAATGAGACCTTTGTTTCATCGGCAGACCTTTCAGGCCTTAAACCTAAAGACTTAAGTTATACTGCTGTTTGCTAAAATAGTTTCACCGGATCACAAAAAGAATATCCTTTAGTTAGTGGAAGCCGTTGCATGCTTTGCCACAAACCATCTTTTTCAATACCGTATCTAAAGGTTCTATTATTGATAGTTATCTCGGGTTGATAGGATGCCCACAAGAAGCTTTGTTTACCCATATCTGTATTATATTGACTAGCTACAAACATTCTTCCAGTGACACTGTATTTAACATCTATCCATACTTGATTCTTAAAACCTAAATAGACTATCTCTTCTAATAAGTAGTTAATTCTTTCAGGATTGTTAGGTCCTGTAATAATAATGTCAAGATCTTGTGTAGGTCTATCTTCTAAAATACCACCAACAACCCAAGCATCATACTCTGGACCACATAGTTGTGCTATTTCTTTAAGCTCATTGTCTACGCTAGTGAGTCCATTGAGTGTTTTCCACTGCATCTCAGTGTAATCTCCGTATTTAATAGTGCGGTTATACATCATGATATATATCCTATTACAAATCTGCTGCAAAATATATTTAATAGTAGAAATACACAACTTAAGTATGACAATAACCGTAAATTCAACCTTAGAGACAGTTTCAGTTAACTCAACAGATATTCCAGTTAATGGAAAGTTTGTGTTAACGAGCGGTTACTCTAGAGATCCAGAGAGTCTAGATTATACTAGAACTCTACAGAATGAAAGATATTCTACAATAGACATTACTTTTCCAGTAGATTTTAAAGATGGACACTTTAATGGTGTCTATTACTATTCAATTCAAGCCACAGACGGTACAGAGTATGAAAATGGTTATGTAAAAGTAATCACTGATCCGGGTGGTAAAATTAATCAAAAACCTTATATTGCACCAGTAGAAACAGAAGAAAGAGAATCTGTGGTGTATTATAGACCGAACTTTTAAGATATGAAAAAGAAATTACCAAATCCTAATGAAGGTATCTATTCTGTAGTAGGCGCACAATTTGCGGCTCCTGCATTACCTGTTATTAAAGAGATACGTAACAAAGATTACATGTATTATGGTGAAGCAAACCTTTACCCACAAAAACTAATTGAACTATATGATTCATCAGCAATCCATCATACTGCAGCACAAGCTGTAAAAGATGGTATCTTTGGTGAAGGTATAGAATTAATTGGTGACGAATACATTAACACAAATGGTGAAACAATTGATGAGATCTTTGAAAAGATTGCATTAGACTACACACTATTTAATGGCTATGCACTTAATGTAGTATGGAATCGTGAAGGAACTGCAATCGCCGAGGTATACCATTTACCTTTTGGAAATGTAAGAAGTGGAAAGAAAGATGAAGAAGATGAAGTTGTTGAATACTATTACTCAAGTGATTGGAGTAACCTTAGAAAATATAAGGAAATACCTTATAGAGCTTTTGATGTTACTGATAACAAAGGTGATAATGCTTCACAAATTATGTACTACTTTAACTATACACCAGGTAATGATGTATATCCTTTACCTACTTATGTTGCTGCAACTAATGATATCACGTTAGATCAAAAGATAAGTAGATTCCACGTAAATAATATTTCAAATGGTTTAGCACCTTCTCTATTCATTAAGATGAGAAACGGTATACCTACGCCAGAAGCAAGAAGAGATATTTACAGAGAGATTGAAGAAACCTTTGCTGGTGAAGAAAGTGCAGGTAGATTCTTCTTATCATTTACAGATAGCGATACAGCTCCAGAAATTGAGCCTATTGATGCTGCTAACTCTGATTACTATGTTACATTAGAAGAAAGAATATCAACTAGAATCCTAACAGCATGGAGAATTACAAGTCCTGCTCTATTAGGAATTGCTAATGGAAGTGGTTTTAGTTCTGTTGCTGATGAAATTAAAGTTGCTTACGCACACTTTGAAGGAACAGTAGTTGAACCTAAAAGAAAAAAGATAACAAACTCATTTGGTTATATCTTAAAGCTTGCTGGCTATAATGTTAAAATAGAAGTAATACCTAACAGAATTATAGAAGATGCAGTACAAGATTTACCAGATGTTGAAAAAGAAATTATAGAAAAAGAATAAGATATGGCTAACGAAACCATCCTCCTGGTCAGTGAGCAAAGAATGAAGCAATGGACTTCATTAGACTCTAACATAAGAATAGATGTACTCACACCTTCTATTCTAAACGCACAACAAAGTTTCATTCAAGATACGTTAGGAACTCCTTTCTTTAATAGACTTAAAGAAGGTGTTTTAAATAACGACCTAACAACAGATGAAGCAGCTTTCTTAAAAGATTATGTAGGACCTGCGTTGATGCAATACGCCTTATACTTATTACTACCTCACTTAAAATACAAATTTGTTGAGAAGGGTATTGTTTCGGGTGCATCCGAGGAATCGACACAGACATCGTTAGATGAACTAAAGTATCTTAGAGAAAGTGCCTTAGATCAAGCTCAATTCTATGATGAAAGAATGAAAGAATTCCTTAAGGATTATCCAGCATTATTCCCAATTTACAGAACATGGAATAGTAAAGGAATGTCCCCAAATAAGAGGAATACATACTATAGCGGATTACAAACAGATATACCAAGAAGATATGAAAGACTTTGGATCTACGAAGACTGCGGAACGGATTGCGATCCCGACTGTAGCACTTGCCAATAAGAAAACGGCACAAAATATTAAGTCTCTAAAAGCTTATTTTTCTAAAGAAGGAAAGTCTAGCGGTATTAAGAGATGAACAACATTGACAAAAAATATATTTAATATATATGGATATTACAAACGCAATAAGAAAATATGTTGAATGTGCTAGTAATGGTGCTATAACAGAACCAACAGGTGGTTCTTGGATTAGCGCTTTAGCTATTTGGCAAGGTTCTACTGAACCTTTAAATGCTTCTTGGTTACAAAGAGTTTGTGACAATTTTGGTATTACAGCTCCAGTAAATGGATCATGGATGATAGCATTATGTGCTTACTATGGTGTTACTGAGCCTTTAAATGGAACTTGGGCTTATGCTCTACAAGAGGCTGCATGTAATGCACCTGTTGTTCCATTCATTTGGGATCAAGATACATTCAATTGGGAAGCAGAAGCAAGAGTTTGGGATACAGGAGTATAATTAAAAAATTAATTAAATAATAGAATATTATGGCTGCACTTACAGGAAATGCAATTAACACAAGTTACCAAGGACTTCTTAAAACCTCGGACAATGGCGCAATTGGCGCTTCAGCAAAAGCATTAACAGATGGTTTAGGTAATTCAACCCAACTATCTCTTTCAACTACAGGATCTGCTTTTGCAGGAACTTTAGATGTTAGTGCAACTACTAACGTTCAAGGTTTTGAATATAGCGCTGGTACAATAGCAAACGGTGCAGAATTAAGATTCTTTGTTGGACAAAACTTTGGTAACTCAATTAACCTTTTACAAGGAAGTAACATAACAATTACAGAATCAAATGGCGATATTACTATTGCTTCTACCGGTGGTGGAGGTGGTGGTGCTAACTTAGTAGCAGGTAATGGAACAGATTCTATGATATCTGATCTTACTGCTTTTCCAGCAGTAGCAGATGGAACAAGATCTATTGCTCTAGGTTATTTAGCAGATGTTGGTTCTAGTTCTACAGATTCAGTTGCAATTGGACCTTACGCTACAGTTAATGATTTTGCATCAAATTGCACCGTGGTAGGTAGAGGAGCAAAGAATTCAGGATCATTCCAAGGCGATGTGTCAGCATTTGGTGAAAATGCAAGAGCACAATCATCTGGAACTGCCGTAGGAAATGATACTTTTGCTGCAGCAAGTTCTGTAAGTATTGGACGTAACGCTAATCAACAAGGACAAACTGGTGTAGCAATTGGAGTTGGTGCTTCAAGTTTACAAAGTGGAACTACAGGTATGGTTCTTATAGGTAATAACGCAGTAAATGGTTCTGCAAACGCAAGTAGAACAATCTTAATTGGACAAGGTATTAATATTAGTGGAAGCACTCAAGCAAATGACCTTATCTCTATAGGAACATCAATGACAACTAGTGGTGATGTATCTAACTCTATTCAGATGGGTATTGTTAGTTCATTACAAGCAAGTTCAAATGCAACGTGTATTGGTCGTCAAGCACAAGTAAGCAATGCAAGTGGTGGAACTGCAATTGGTAGAAACGCTACAGTTACTGCTGAAAATGGATTTGCTGGACCTTTCTCAACGGCAGCACATAGTTCCTCTGCAGCATTTAACGGTGTAACTACTACAACATCAAATACAACAGCAGTTGCAAACTTAGAAGTTATTGGTAACGGTAACTCAATTAAACTAACCTCTCCTAATGGAACAGTTTACAGTGTGACTGTAAGTGATGCTGGTGCATTAGTAGTAGCATAACAAAACGAATATATAACTAACAAAATATAATTAAACATATTATTATGGCTTTAAACATTACAACCCCAATTACCTTAAAATCAGGTATTGAATTAACTACTTCTTTCGCAAGAGTTTCAGTAGTAGACGGAGAAGCAGGAACACACTTAAATGCTGCTGCTTCCTTATACCCATCATCAGAGCAATTTGAAGACGGTAAGAATCCTATTTTAGATGCTCCAATCGAATTATACGCTTCTAAAGCATATAACAGAGATGTAGATGGTGTAGATATTTTAGATCTTGCTCACGATATTATGATCGAAGCATTTCAAATACAAGGTATCACTGCTACTAAAGAATTAGGAGAGTAGTGAAACAAACTACTAATAAGTAGTATAAGTATAGTAGCAACCTTTTAGCTAGGCATATTATTTTCCAGTTATTTTGTTTGATTTTTTTTTTAGATGATCTAGCTAGCTACTCTTAAAAAACGGTAAGGTCTTTTGCAGTTGCCGTATTATTCCTTACCTCTAAAGTTTTTAGACCCGGTTTCTCATTTCCGGGTCTTTTTTTTGCTTTTTTTAAAAATAATCTGCTTTTTTACCTTTTTTTGTGAAACTATCTGGATAGATATAGTATAATATATGTAACAACGAAGTTACAAAATTAAATATCAAACATTATGTACAACACAAAAACAAAAAACGAAACAGTTGAAGCAATCCAAGAAGCAACAGCAGAAATCACAACAGCAATCGAAAACCTAAGAAATGGAGATTACTATGGAGACACACTGCCAGACGCAATCGCAGACATTGCAAAAAGCTTAAGAATCCTAAGCGGAAGAGAACAACTGAAGTAAAACTAACGGAGAGCCTTTGGGCTCTCCTTTTAATATTAAAAAAAATGACACAAGAACACAAAAACATGTTAGGTAAGCATCTTATTACATTAGGCTATAAGCTTACTAAAGATAAGAGTGGAAAGACCTTAGATGATGTTATAGATGACATGAAAAATGTATTCAAACAAATCAAACAATTAAAAGAACATTATGGAAAACTGGAAACAATTTCACAAAACAAGGAATAACTCATGGCAAGTATCAGACCATGGTAGAATTAAAAAGGTAGCTACTACTACTAATAAGTATGCAAGAAACTATGGTAAAGAATTCATAGTTACACCTTCTTTTACTGGAGGTAATGAAAATACTGGTGGTTATTTAGCCATATCTAGTAACTGGAAAAACAAATACGTACACAGAATAGTTGCAGAAGCTTTCATACCTAATCCTAAAGGTAAAAGGTGTATTAATCACATAGATGGTAATAAGAGTAATAATCATGTAGATAATTTAGAGTGGGCAACCCATTCTGAAAATATACAACATGCTCTTAAAACAGGATTATTTGTGCGAAGAGGAGCTCATCTTACTCCAGAAGAAAGAGATAGAAGGATTAAAGAAAGAAAAGAAAAAGGTAGACAAAAATACTTAGAAAAAAGAAGAGAAATAATGTATGCTAGATGGTCTCCTTATTTACTCTTAGATGGTCTTACAGATAATGAACAAAGATACATTAGACTTAGAATGGAAAACTGTAATATACCTACCATTGCGGATAGGATCGGAATGGAAATGAAAGAAGTATATAGACTAAAGCATCAGATTCAAAAGAAAAAAATGAAACAAACTGGGAATTACAACATATTAAAGTTGTACTAATCCAACCCTTACATACTATAGTGGACACAGAAGCTTCTCCACTTTAAATTGCTTCCAAACTTCCGTTGAGATAGCCAGGTTGGATCAGGTAACTTAAATGTTTGACATAGCCTCGGTGTATTCTTGTAAATTCTTACTGTGCCGGCAACTGAGATACTAGTCATCCGACTTCTAAAAAATGAATTTACTAAGCCGGCACGAAGTACCACAGACACTGAGAGAAAAGACTTGGTTTCTTAAAGGTACTATCTTTTTGGGTTATTTAATTAACCAAAAAAAGAAGACCTTTAAATAGAAACTACCATCCATTGCTTAGCAATGATGAGGATGATGCTTGCATCAGCCATTAAATAACGAATATATAACCTATACAAAAAAAACTATGGCTAACAGAAAAGATTTAAGGGTATTATGTTGGATCCCTACAAAGGTTAAGGAATTAAGTAATGAATTATCAGATAGAGAAATTCTATTTTGTTGGTTAATCTATACTCTACATAAGTCTAGACACCATTCAACTAGAAATTGGGACGATGTATACCATATAGCCAATAGTGATTTTCAAAACATATTAGGTTGGACGTCCTTTAAATACAAATGGAATGAAGCCTTAGAACCCTTAAGAAAAATATTTAGAATAGGGCAAAGAGGAGGGTATTGGGAAATACAATTTAAAAGAGATACCATACTACATGATGGTAATCAAAAGGGAAGATCAACACCAAAGTATGATTGGTATTACCTTGAAGATGCACATGCAATTGCTTTACATTTTTTCATACAGGGTAAAATGAGCTGTGAATCAATTATGAGTGATTGGTATGAAGGACAAGATATGACAGAATTCTATAGTGAGTCAAGATTACCTAAAGCAACCTACAATATAATGAAATTTAGAAAAGATCTATATTGGAATGAGGATCGTTAACCAAGATAAGGACTTAAGAAAAGTAGTCTATGTACACTACGTTAGAATATATGGTGACCATGAAATAGCTATTGAAGCTATGAAACAGGACTTACAAGAATTAGAAGACATGGAGCATTATGAACAGTGTGCTATATTACATGCTACAATATTAGAATATGAATAACTTTTTAGAGAAAAGATACAATGATATAATTTTAATGTCTAAGAAGATATGTAAATCTAGTCCAGAGTTTGAAGATGTAGCTCATTTTGCTATAACTGAATTCATGCAACATGAAAGAGGACAAGAATTAGTAGATGCTAATAAGGCTATGCAATTTCTATCAGGTATTATACATAGAAGTTTTTGGTCTTCAAGTAGTCAATACCATACATTATACAGACAAAAAGGTAGAGTTCATAGTTTAAAGGCAGATAGAAACGATATGAATGATAATGATTACTTTGACTATACGCAAAACAAAGGAAATAGAAGAGTCAATGAAATGCAAGATAATGAATATAATCATGATGTAGATGCTGCATTAGAAGCGATCGAGGCTATCTTAGAAGAAATGATTATAGAATCTAAAGAACAATGGTATAGAAGTGTAATGTTTCAACACTGGATTGAAGACTCTAATTACTCTGCAATCAGTAAAAGGTTAAACATACCAAGAACAAGCGTAGCACGTGCAGTCAAAGAAGCACGAATACATATACAAACAACACTTAAAAATAGAGGAATAGAATATGAATTATGATTTAATAATAATACTAGCATGTTTTGGTGCTGTATTACAAGAAGTACCTCTGTATCAAAAGCTATTAGAATACTTTAAACTAGAGTTTAAGCCATTTAATTGTGCCTTATGCTTTACTTTTTGGTCTTCAATACCTATCTTCCTTTTTGCAGAAGGACCAATAGGTATATTTAATAGTATAGTTACAGCGGTTTTAGCAGAATTAATTAATAGAAAACTAAATACATTATGAAATTAGAACACTATGTTTGGTTACAAGACAATGAAAACTATATGCATGTAAGCCAATTCATACCTAAAGAAGATAGAAACAAGATCTATGAAATCTATAATGCTATAACAGGTGAAAACAAAAGACCTAATGGTTGTGGTCGATGTTTAACAAATACATTAAAGCGACTTAGGTTTGAATATCAAAAATACCAAGATCAGTATGAAAATTAAAGAAGTAAAAATAGATGGTATTACTTATACAGTAAGGTCATCTACAAATGCAGGACTTAAACACGCTATTAAAGAGTTTAAGAAAGCAATTAAGAAGAAGAAAGAACAAGACAATAATAACGAAACTGAAGGCCATGGCGTTTAAGAAAGGACAATCAGGAAATCCAGAAGGTAGAAAACCAGGAACACCTAATAAGACTACTAAAGAAGTTAGAGAAGCATACCAAAGATTAACAGAAGCTAACTTAGATAATATGTCTATATGGTTATCACAGATTGCTAGCGAAGATCCAGCAAAAGCTATGGACTTAATGCTAAGACTTAGTGAATACATTATACCTAAACTTGCAAGACAAGAGATGGTAGGTAATAATGGTGAAGACCTATTTAAAAATGTTAAGTTTCAATTCGGTCCAGATATTAACAGTGACCAAGATAGAATAACAGAATAATGGTATACGAAGGATTTACACCACATCCTAAACAAAGAGAACTAATCAATGGTATATTAACGAGTAAGTCTAAATACCATGTAGCCTCGATAGGTAGACAGTTTGGTAAGTCCTTAATGGGCATCAATTTGGCTCTTTACTGGTCTATTAATAATGGACCATGTAAGATCCTCTGGGTGTCTCCTGTGTATTCACAAGCAAGTAAAGTACACAAAGAATTGTATGCAGCAATAGCAGAAAGCGGCATAGTCAAAAACAATAACTTCTCAGCAAACGAATTAGAATTAAAGAATGGTTCTACAATAATATTTAGATCGGCCGAAAGATACGATAATATAAGGGGTTTAACATGTGACTATGGTATAATAGATGAAGCAGCATTCATGAAAGATGATGCATGGCAAGAAGCTATCCGTCCAGTATTCGCAGTAAAGGGTAAAAAGATTCTATTCTGTTCAACACCTAAAGGAAAGAATTGGTTCTATAACTTATATCAACTAGGCCAATCACCAGACTACACAAACTATGTAAGCTACGCAGGCTCCTCATATGATACACCATACATAGAAAGAGAAGAGATAGAAGATGCAAAGAGAACTATACCACAAAACGTATTCCAACAAGAGTACCTAGCCAAGTTCATAGATTCAGGTGGTGAAGTATTTACAGATATAGATAAGAATACATTCAACCAATACCCAAGTAAACAGGGTAAGATCTATTGTGGTATTGACCTTGGCAAGCAAGAAGACTACACAGTTGCAACATTCTTAAATCAAGATGGCCAAGTAATCGATATCTATAGAGACCACAAGAAAGAATGGTCTCAAATGGTCCAACAAATCCTGCAAAAGGTAAAACAATATAGAGCTACAGTAATGGTAGAAGTAAACTCTATAGGTGATGTAATCTATGAGCAACTAAAAAAACAATGGCAAGATACACATCCATTTGTTACAAGCTCCAAGTCAAAGAATGAAATCATCGAAGGCCTAATCCTAGACATGAATGAACTCACGGTAAAGATACCATCTAAGGAGTTATTTCCACCTCTATATAGTGAACTATCAGTCTTTACCTATGAGTACAATCCAAAGACCCGAAACATCCGGTATGGCCACCCTGTTGGTCTACATGACGACACCGTGATTTCTCTGGCAATTGCAAACTACAACCGAAAACAGAATAAGACCTATGGTGACTATGTAATAATGGGTCGCCAAAGGTAACTACTTTTTCTAATAGGACTAAAAATATATTTAATAGTATATGTTTGAAATTAAAATAGACGATAAGATACAGAAGTTTCCAAACAGACTAACAGTCGATCAGTGGATGCGCCTTGCCAAGTGGGATGCTAAAGACTCCAACAATTGGCCAAGACTTATAGGAGAAATATTAAACATAGATTGGCGACACCTAAGAGACCTGCCAAAAGGCCAACAAGAATTATTAATAGGTTTCTTAGTAAGCCTAATGAATCAAAGAAAAGAGAGTAAGATGATGGACCTAAGCCAATCAACATTTGGCCAGTGGATAGACTTAGATGTATGGACTGCTGAAGGTTTTGACAAATCACTTAAGAAGGCTCTTACTCTATTAGGTCCTACAGAGTGGGCAGACGAAGCCCTATGGAAAGTAGAGAAGTGGATTGATTATAGAACTTACATCTATAGACAGTATGCAGAACTATTTGGCCTTAGTGAAGATGAAGAAGAGTGGGAACAAGAGGATCAAGCACCAAGATCACACCAAGACATTATAGCTAGTTGGTATGCTATTGTTTGTGGACTTGCTAGTGAGAACCTCTTATGGATAGATAGTATAACAGAACAGCCTCTCTTAGCCACCTTAAATTTCATGGCTCATCAAAAGAGAAAGCAAATAGCGGAGAACTTCGCAAAATTAAAGCAACAAAGAGAATATGAACTACAAAGAACTCGTAGATAGAATCAGACAAGTAGTCTTCGACCACAAGATGTTAGTAGACTTTGGCTATGGTCAAATATCAGATATTAAGGTAAGATCAGAAGGCGAAGGTGAAGACAGTGGTGCAGACTACCCTTATTGTTTCTTAAACCCACAGCCACATGTTAGAACACAAACAGAGATAACCTATAACTTTAACATGATAGTTATGGACATGGCAAGAGAAGAGGAAGGTGATGAGTACCAAAACTTCTTAGCTATACAGTCTGATTGTATGCAATACATAGATGACATCATCGCTAGGTTATATTACCATTACACAGATAAGCCTGAAGTCTCATTTGATTTAAACTATACACCATTCTATGAAAGGTTCCAAGATGATCTTGCAGGTGCTACTGCTAACTTAGCAATCACAGTGCCAACAAATATCAATGACTGTATAACACCTTTTGATAACTGGGAACTCATTGCAGAAGGCTCGATTGGTCCATCGCCTACAGAACAATACAATGATATTATTAATACAGTGGTAGGTAACGGTCCTTCAAACTCACACCTAAGATTAGTTATAGAATCAGATGGATTATGGACCAATAACATAGACTTAGATACTAGAATATGGGAAGAAGCAAGCGATTACTCATGTGTAGAAACTGGTGAAAGCGATCCATTTGCAACCTTTGCTATCTAT
>VMHT01193536.1_pt1 | contig 11499 bp, 12 predicted proteins | sample 4693611 | NCBI WGS metagenome assembly VMHT01 (sample SAMN12280063, study PRJNA550983) | marine metagenome | isolation source: seawater sampled from same location over 5 years 0.02-0.2 micron viral filtrate | place: USA: collected off the coast of southern California halfway between the port... ... | reverse complement strand
TTATAAGCACAACAAACCATAATCATAATGGAGATTATCAAGTTAACAATTTTATTGCAGGCTATGCAAATACTGTTTCAGCTTGTAATGCCATTATTTTTCGTATGGCATCAGGAAATATAGATTCGGGTACAATAGATTTGTACGGAGTAAATTAATAACAACAATAAGGAGAAACAAACATGCCAAGATATAAAATGGTCAACGGTGAAAGAATCCAATTCACAGCAGCTGAAGAAACAGCTAGAGATGCTGAAGAAGCAGCTTGGGCTGATGGTGCTGTAGCAAGAGCACAGGCTAGCCTAAGAGCTAAAAGAAATCAACTTTTAGCAGAGACAGACTTTTATGCTTTATCTGATGTTACTATGTCATCTGACATGACAACATACAGACAAAATTTAAGAGACCTGCCTGATGGGAAAGACACTGTTGAAAAATGTGAAAATGCTACATGGCCAACTAAACCATAGTTAAATGGCTAAACGCAAATCCCTCATAGGCGTTAACAATTTTGTAAAAGAAACTAAAAAGAAACGACCTGGGAAACACAGTAAAAAATATAATAAACGAGTGCCCAAGAGATCTAAAAATAGAGGACAAGGAAAATAATCAATGGCTACACCAGACGAAACACAACTACAAAAGGGTGCAATAGCACCTTCGCAGACAGAACAAACTGGTTCGCAAAAGGCAGTTGCATTAATTGATAATTTAATTAGTTCACCTAGTTTACCTACAGGTACAACTATAAATCCACAACTACAGAATGTGGCAACTAATGAATTAATGGCAACAAGTGGGCTTACAGGAACTACTGCGGCTGCAGTGCCGACTGCTCCAACAGCCCCAACTATAACTGCTCCAGGAACAATGACAGGAACAGCTGTAACTGCACCTACAGCACAAACTGCTGCAACTATTACACCTTCCACAGTTACATCATTAACACCGACAATGACAGCTGCAACAGGTACGGTTACTCAACCAATGACTGCAGCAACAGGTACAATTACATCTGACGCAACAGTTAAAGGTCAATTATCAAGTTTACAAACTGAAGTTGAAACCGCATTAGCTTCTGGTAATCCGTTACCAGTATGGGCAAGAGGTGCTGCAAAAGCAACTAATGCTGCAATGGCTAATAGAGGTTTAAGTGCAAGTTCAATGGCTGCTGAAGCATTGGCTGAAGGTATTATGAATTCTGCTATACCAATAGCAAAAGCAGATGCTGATACATATAAGCAAATGATATTTCAAAACTTGTCTAATAATCAGCAAGCAGCAATTACAAATGCACAAGCATATTTAAAATTAGATTTAGCTAATCTCTCAAATCAACAGCAAGCCAATTTACAAAATTTAAATACAAGACAAAATTTTATTCTATCAGATCAAGCTGCAGCTAATGCAGCATTTCAATTTAATGCAACTAGTCAAAATCAAGTTAATCAATTTTATGATAAACTAAGTGCAACTATATCTGATCAAAATGCTGTTAGAATAGATGCAATGAAAAAATTTGCAGAAGCAGAAAAAGCAAAAGTAAATGCATTAAATGCTCAAAATACAATTGCAGTTAATGAAGCAAATGCAAAAAGAGAAGATACAATAAATAGATTTAATACACAATTAGAAAATCAAAGACAACAATTTAATGTTCAAAATCAAAGAGAGATAGATCAATCAAATGTTGTTTGGAGAAGAAGTATTAACACAGCTAACACAGCAGCAGTAAATGCAGCTAATCAAGTTAATGCACAAAACCTATTAAACTTATCTAACTTTGGATTGTCAGCACTATGGCAACAGTGGAGAGATGAAGCATCATGGGTAAACACTTCTTCAGAAAATAGCGAAAATAGAAATCATAACTTAGCAATGGCAGCACTAGAAAGATCTACTGCTGTTGATCTACAGAACAAAGCATCTAAAGATGCAATGTATCAGATGATTGGTAAGTTTGGTTTTGATCTATTATTAGGATAAGGAGAATAAATGAGTATAAGTAAAATGTTTAAAGGTGCAGTTTCATCAGCAGCAACATGGGTTGGTGGTGCAATTGGTGGAGCTGTAGGCGGACCAACTGGAGCTAAAATAGGTGCTGGTATTGGTACAGCATTAGGAAGTAAAATATCAAGCTATGGGGGTGGAGGTGGAGAGTTTCAACCTATGAGCACACAAGTACAAGTACCAAGTTTTGGAAGAGGCTTACCAACAATGAGACCAGGAATGGGTAAGTATGTACCTGGCCCTAAAGTTGTAGATGCTGAAACATTAAATAAAATGTGGGAAGCTAGATTAAGTAGTTATATGGCAACTGCTGCTAAATTTGATAGAACTACAGAAGTATCAAAACTAATTAGGAGTTTAAAAGCATAATGAGAGAATTTGAAGAAGGCATAGGTAATCCATTTGATACACCAGTACCTGGTCAAAGTTTAACAGATACTCCAGGTAATTATCCCTGGGAACATTCACCACTTATAACTGATCCTGAACAAGCTACAGAATTTATTTGGGATAGATTACATAAACCAGAATTTGCAGAACAAGTTATTGCTATGCTAGATGCAGGTATACCCGTAGAAGCTCTAGGTAGAGTTATACTATTTGGTGGATTTGTAGAAGGTAAGTTTAGTCCTGATGTAGCATTTTTAATTGCACAACCAGTTATGGAAATGATTGCATCAATGGGTGTAGCAGCTGGTGTTGAAAAGTTTAGAATGTCAATGAGTGACTTAACTAATAATAAACAAATGACAGAGATTATAAAGATTAAACAAGAGAAAGAAGAGTTTGAAAAAATAGCTAAAGGCGTAAAACAAGATATTAAAAAAGTAAAAACAGAAGAAAAAGGTCTAATGACTAAACCTGAGGAGGCAGAATAATGAGTGCATTTAGAGGAATAGCTACAGGTTTTTTAGGTGGTGCTATTGAAGACAAAGCAGCAAAAGATAAAAATAAAGCAGAAGTATTAAAAGGTGCTGCACTAAATTATTTAAATAATACATATCCAGAAACTGTTGAAGCTGAAAATACTAGAAAATCAAATTTTGAAATATTATCTTCAACTTATACGCCAGAGTTTGCTAATGTAGCAGATGCATCTGGATTTACTGTAGATAAAGCATCTATGGACAGATTGGAAACATTACTTAAAACAAATAAAATAGATAAGAAAAAATTAGAGTCATCAAATTTTGCTACAGATTATAATAATAGATATGAAACAAGAGGTAAAACTTTTGAAGAAAAGTATGCACCTATATTTGAACAGATTGGTGTAAAAGAAATAGGTGGTATGGGACCTTACACAGTTCAGAGTCAGTTAGAAGGTGATACTGAAATGGATGCACCAAAAGCATCTACTACACCTATGGAAGAAAATAAAGCATTCTCTAGTATGCAAGTATCAGATTTTTTAATACCAATAGGGACTAGTATTGCACTTGATGCAAATAAATTTGCTAAAGCTGCAGAAAGTGTTAGGGGTTTTGATGAACTAATAACAATTGACCCTGTATCAAAACAGGCATCAGTTAAGTTGGGTAATAGATCTAACGAATATACAGCTTTAAGAAATATAACACAAGAGGTTTTACCTCAATTTGGAACAGGGAAAGAAGGCGAAGCAAGTTTACCTGCCGCAATATCTTTTGCTAATAAAGTTTTAGATCAAAGGGTTAATCAGGTAATTTTTGGAAAACAAACTGAAACTGGTAGAATACCAGGATTGGTAGAATTAAAACCAGATCCTAAAAATGCAAATAATATGGTAGCATCTAATAGTTTTAGTGGTGGGTTTTTAAATAAATTTTCTACTGCTCCAGAACAAAAAACTTACTTAGCACAAGGTATAAGAGATTTACCTACTTTAGAAGAGCAAAGATATTTTGCAGAAACTTTTCCTGAAGGTGTTAAGTTTAATGATGGCTCTGATGCAAAAATTTTTCTATTACAAATAACTGGATTAGCAAAATAACATGACAAAAGGATTTTCTCTTGGTGACTTCTCAGTAAATGAGCAGGCAGGGAAAGGCTCATCAGGTAAAGGTTTTAATTTAAATGATTTTAATGATAAAGTTCCTATAAATCAAGATGTAGCAAAAGAAGATCCAACTATAAAAAACTTTATACCAATTCAAAGAAATGAAGATGGTTCAGTTAAATATACTTTTGATAATATTTATGATAATCAGCAATTAGCATCCGTTGCTAAAGATTATTATACTAAAAGGGATGGTCAAGATTATGATGATAAAGAGGCTATCAAAAAATTTATAAGTGATAGAACTTGGAATCAAGCTAATACATTTGCAATGGGTAAAGAGTTTGCGTATGTAACAGGTAATAATTTTGGTGAAGATCAAAAAGCTAGACTATCTTACTTAACTAGATATTGGAGTGAGCTACCTAATTTTTATGAAGAAGGTGGTTTAGGTATGGGTCAGTTTTTTAAAAATATAGGGATAGGTATACTAGATCCTGTTAATGTATTGGGTGCTGGAGTTGGTGGTATTGTAAGTAAAGGTGTTCTTAAGAAAGCTGGACAAGCTGTTATAAAAGAGCAGATTAAAAAGGGTGTAACTAAAAAAACAGTTGCTAAAGAAGTATTAAATGACCCAATACAACTTGCTGAACTATCTAAACAAGCTAATAGATCTGCATTATTAAAAGGGTCAGGATCAATGGCAGCAGTTGATGCTGCAGGTTTTGGTACTATTGATATTGCAAATCAAGTTGTAGAAAAAGATATTGGATTAAGAGAAACTTTAGACCCTATAAGAACGGGGACAGTTGCCTTAACAGCAGGTGGTTTAGGATTCTTTGTTGCAGGTGCTGGTGGATATTTAGGTAACAAATTAATTAATTTAAGATTAGAAAAAAATGCTACTTTACAAAGTAAAAAATTAAAAGAGTTTAATAAAAAATCACCTGATAATAAAAATAAATCTGAAGCAAATAATAGTGAATTTGGTGCTCCAAAATTAACAAGTATAAGAACTAATCTAGCTGATCAATGGGATTTTATAAAAACATTACAAAAAGAAGTAACAGGTGTAGGTGGTGATGTTGCATCATTAAAAAAATTATATAAGTCTGGAGATTTTAAAACAGATCCAATATTAGAACCTTATTTTCAACTAAGAACTTTAGCAGCTTCTGGAACTAGAGCACATAATTTTATAATGGAGGGTGTATATCAACCACCAAAAGTTACAGCCAGATCTGCTAGTTATACAAAAGGAGAGAGTAAAGGTCTTCATGAAATATTAAAACCATTTGATCAATCTAATGAAGTTAATGAATTTTTAGGATATGTTGCATCTAAAAGAATGAATGCAATCGCTAAGCGTAGACCAACATTAGATAAAACATTACCCATAGATAAAGCTACAAGACAAGAGTTTATAGATTTTGGTGAATTAAGTGCATCTGCATATAAGAAAAAATATGGACAGACTTTAACTAGAAAAAATAATTTTTCAAAAGCAATTAATGATTATAAAAAATTTACTGATGAGTTATTAGAATATCAAGTACAATCAGGACTGCTTGCAAGAAAAGATGCTACAAAAATATTAAAAGAAAATCCTTTTTTTATACCACTAACTAGAGATAAAACAGCCACAACAACGGGTGTTATATCTAAAGTAGGTGAGCAAACTAGGAAATTATTAAGTATAGCTAGACCTGGTGCTGTTAAATTAGCTAAAGCAAAACAAGAAGGTGATATTAATTTATATCAAAATTTAGTAACATATACTTATCAAACTGTTTTAGCTGGCGATAGAAATAGAGCTAAGATAGCCTTTTATAATATGATTAAAAAAGGTGAAAAGCTAGGTAAGTTTGAAAAAGATAGTATTGTTAAATTAGTAACAGGTAATCAAAGAGCAAAGATAGAAAATATACCTATAGAAAGAATTAAAAAAGCATATACTAATGCTGGTGCAAAGTTTGATCCTGCAAAAGAAATACCCACAAGAATAGGTAAGCCTAGAAAAGAATCATTAGATAATTTAGATAGTTTAGATGTACTAACATTTTCTAATACATTTAGAAAAAGTGATGAAGCATCAGCTGACTTTGCTGATATTATTTATAGAAACGGTAAAGCAGAAGTATACGAAATTATTGATCCTAATTTAGCAGAAGCATTTAAAGGATTAGGTGAAGCGGGAGCTGAAAGAATACTTAGCATGTTTGGTGAGAGAGGTATATTCTCTACATATGCTAGATTTGCATCGCAGGCTATTACATATTCACCACCCTTTGTTGCTTTTAACGTAATTAGAGATACATTAGCTGGTACAGTAAACTCTGCATTTGGTATCGTAAGTGGTGGTAAAATAGGATTTGTTCCAGGATTTAGTAGTGGTAAAGGATATATAGATGCTGTAAGACACACACAAAAATATAAAGAAGCATTATTAAATGGAATGGGATATTCCTCTAGATCTGAAACAGCAAACAATGCACCTAGAAATATAAAAGCATTAATAAAGGATGGATCAACTCTAGGTATTTTTAAAAGTACAACTGATTATTATACTAATAGTATAGCTAGAATAACAGCAAAACCATTAGCTTATGGTGCAAGACAATATAAAAAATTAGTTCAATCTGCTGAATATGCAACAAGAATGGGTGAGTTTCAATTAGCAAAAGCTGCAGGATTTAGTGATATAGGTGCTGCATTTGCTGGTAGAGAAGTTGCAACAGATTTTGGTATGAGAGGATCTAGTGCATTATTAAATGCTATAAATAGAAATACGATGTTTTTTAATGCTAGTATTCAAGGTTTGTATAGAACAGGTAGAGTATTTTTTGAGCAGCCAAAAAGGGCAGCAGCTTTAGTAGCAGCAACTATTGTTGCACCAGAGATAGCATTATATCATTTAAATTCTAGACACCCAGAATATGCACAAGTACCTGATCAAGTTAAACAATTAAATTACTTAATACCTAATTATACAACTGATGAGTTTGGTAATAGAATACTAGATTCTGAGTTACCTTTTTATGCAATACCTAAACCATATGACTTAGGTGTATTTGCTAATATAGCTACAGGTTTATTAGATGGTATGTATAAAAAAAGCAGTGGCGTAACAGCAAAATATGTTGCTGAATCATTTTCTTTAATATCACCAGGCTTACCTATACCTTCTGGTGTTAGGCCATTTATAGAATTAATGTTTAATAAAAATTTTTATTCAGGTGCACCTGTTGTTGGTATATATGAAATGCAAAAATTAAGTGAATTGCAAGCAAGACCTTCAACGAGAAAAATTGCACAGAAAATGGCAAATGGTGCTAGTAATCTTGCTAACTTTATAACTATGGCTGATAAGGATACTTTAAAACCATCTATGAGTCCTATAGTTATGGATTATTTAATAGGTGCTTATTTTACAGGATTAGCACAATATCCATTTGATATTGCTAATGCACAAATTACTAATCCTGATAGTATTACACAAAAAGCTGGTAAAAAACTAGGTTTAATAGAAGATACAGATAAAATTCCTTATAATATTCCACCTTCAAAAAGGGAAGATGAAGCAGATTTATCTAGTTTTAAAAATGCAATTAGTATTGTAACTAGAAGATTTAAAGTAGCTGCCCCTATAAAAAGATCTAAATATCATGAAGAGTGGTCTGGACTTATTCAAAGAGCTAAAAAATTAAAACAAGTTGATTTTACACAAATGGATTTAAAAAAACGTAATGAATCAACTTTAATTGGATTAGGTATAAGAATTACAGATAAAATTGCAGAGGGTTTTAGGACTGGGTTAGAGCCTGAGGTTTTACAATTTGCAAAAATATCACCTATACTTACAAAAGTAGAACAAACATTATTAGAATCTAGAAGGGAAAGAAATACTATTATGGCATTAGATATAGAGCCAGAAAATAAAAGACAACAAATAGATGCATTAATAGCAGTTGAAAACCAATTATTACAATCTGTTGTAAATTCTTTAGCTGAAATAGAAGATTTAGATACTATATTTACAGATACATGGACAGATAAAATGGGAGATTTAGGTGTTATAAAAGGCACATTATTTCAAATTATATTTGGTGGTGATACAAAAGATACAGTAAAGCCAAATCCAAGGATACAAAATTAATATGGCTAAGCAACCCAAAACAACTAGTGAGCATTTAATATCATTATATGGTTATATAACAGGGTTGCGAAGAGATATCAACACAATAAAAAATAATCACCTCAAACACTTGCACCAAGACGTAGAATCCTTACATAGTAAAATAGATAAACTATTATATATTATTGTAGGTGGTCTAGGTGCTACAATACTAACACTATTAGGATTATTTACATAATGGATAAAAGACAAATAACAGATACAATAGTAATCCATTGTACACAAACTCCTGCAGATATGGATGTTGATGTAGCTAAAGTTACAGAGTGGCATACACAAAGAGGATTTGATACAATAGGTTATCACTATTTAATTAAAAGAGATGGCACATTACAAGTTGGAAGAGATGAAGACGCTGTAGGTGCACATGCTGTTGCAGTTAATGGTACATCAATAGGTGTGGCATTAGTTGGTGGTGGCACAGCTGATATGGGTTGGGAAAATAATTTTACACCTATACAGTTTGATACATTAAAAAGTATCATATTAAAATTAAAAGATAAATATGATATAGAAAAAATTATAGGTCACTATCAAGTAGAGGCATCTAAAGAATGTCCTTCATTTGATGTGCCAGGATGGTTAATAAAAAATGGCGTGGTTTAGTTTAGCAAAAATGGCTTTACAGGCTGGTGGTAAAATATATGCCAACAGACAGAAAGCAAAAGTAGCAATGTCCGATGCACAATTATTGCATGCAGAAAGACAGGCCCGAGGTGAGGAGGCTTACCAGGGTAAATTACTAGAGGCAAGGCAAAACGATTATAAAGATGAATTTGTACTCGTTATAATTTCAGCCCCTATTATAGTTTTAATGTGGGCCGTTATGTCAGATGATCCAACTGCGATGGAGAAAGTAAAATTATTTTTTGAGTACTTTCAATCACTTCCATCATGGTTTACCAATCTTTGGATTTTAGTTGTCGCTAGTATTTTTGGTATAAAAGGTACACAGATTTTCCGTAACGGAAAAAAATAATGTCTAAATCAGAATACCAGGATCTCATAGCTGAGTATAAAGAGCAGATTAGAATCTTAAAACAAGAGGTTGCTGAACTGCAAGATGCTGGTAAATCTAAAGATTCTGCTAATAAAAGAACATTACAGAAATTAGAGAACATAACAGATGATTTAGAGAAAGCCCAACAAGAACTAAAAGAACTAAAGGAAAAACAAGATGGAAAAAATAAAACAAGCAATAAAGAATCTGATAGCTAAAATTAAAAAATTCATTTTATCTGGCTATGATAGATGAAAATAGTTTTAGTATTAGTCTTATGTTCAAGTGTAAACATGGTATGTTTACCCCCTATACCTTATCCTAAAGAATTTAAGGATGAGTATAGTTGTTTATTGAAAGGCTATACTGAAGCTAGTAAGTTATTAAAAAGTATTGGTAGAGAAGACGTTAACAAAGAAGGTATATTCTATAAGTTTGATTGTATAGAGATTAAACCTGAAGAAGCAGATACATAATATGAGATCCCTCGTTATATTATTTACATTATTATTTACAACCTTTGCACATGCAGGTAGCACCCAATCTAATGTGAGTGGGTCTAATACTGCTATTGAAGGTGGATACACATCATCTACAACTTACGAATCAGGATCTAGCTCTGCTTCTACGACAAGTAATACAACTAATTCTAATGTTAGATCTGCACCACCATCGGCATATGCACCAGGAGTAAACTCATCAGGTATTGATGTGTGTTCTACAGGAGCTAGTATGGGTATCCAAACATTTGGTTTGGGTGTATCGGGTGGTAAATCTTTTAGAGATGAAAATTGTGAAAGAATTAAACTATCAAGACAATTAGATAGTATGGGTATGAAAGTTGCTGCAGTTGCTTTGCTATGCCAAGACCCTAGAGTATTTGAAGCAATGATTCATGCAGGCACACCATGTCCATATCAAGGCAAAATTGGTAATGAAGCTAGTAAACTTTGGAAAAAATACGATAAATTAAGACCAGACTATAACCAATATACTAAAGATTTAAAAGTTGTTAAAACTATAGATAAGAATGATGATAAAATTACTATTAAAAAGTTGCCTAATACTAGCGTTAATAACAAACCTAGGTAATTCACAAGAGATAACAACAGGTAATTTACTTCCCAACGCAGGACAAGGTGCTTCAAGTGCACAAAGTGTAGATAATACTATTGATAAAATAGGTAATTCATTTGAGCAGTTTACCTCATCTAATGCAACTAATTTTAGTTCTGAAGTAGAAGTTACAGGCACAGGTAAATTATCTTACAGTAGTACACTACTAGATATAACTACAGGCAGTGATACTACTACGCAAAATAAATTAAATAATGGTATAACATTACAAGGTAATACTGTTGTACAAAACTGTGAATGGTCGCAATCAGCTTATGCTTGTGGTAATAGAGGTACAGGAAGAGATAGTTATAGCACTAAAATACAGATATTAGATTCAAATAATAGTTTATTGTCAGAGACAAATCAGATAAGAAATAATGACTCAGGCTATAATAGTAATGCGTTTAAATATACAGATACATTAATATTTAATAATACAGGTGCTAATAAATTTAACTGGGAATGGACAGGTATTGATGGTCAATCAAATCCTGGTAATCTTGGTGGCCCTAATTTACTAGGTGCTAATTTATTTATGACATATGACAACTCTGTATTAGAAGCAAGTGTCACAGAAGAGCTACATGCTATAACAAAAAACTTGACAGAATCTGTAAAAGAGGTTATAATAGAAGAAAAGGTAAAGGTAAAAGCTGCACCAGTTTTATCTACAGCTACACCAGCTGTAAAAACAGCACCTGCACCAGCCCCTAAAACTACTGCCCCTGCACAAAAAACAACTATGGCAAGTAATGCACCTAAATCTACTTCTAGTTCAACAGCTACAGCTAGCACAAAAACTACAACAGCTAGCAAATCAAATGAAACAAAAAAGCCTGAAGAAAAGAAATCCAATAGCAGCCCTACTAAAACTGCCACAGCTAAGAAAGAAAGTAGTAAAGAGCAAAAAAGTGTACAATCGAAATCAGGAGAAAGTACGACAGCAAAAGCTGAGTCACAGTCAGGACCTGTAGGTATTGATACACAAATGGCTAAAGTAGATAGTGAAGTTAAAGATATAGGAAAAAATTTAGAGATTAAAAATGTTATTAAATTAAAAGCTATGACTAATAATGAAATGATTGTAGCATATAACGTACCATTTTATAAAGAAAAAGAATTATACAAAGATCAATTAAATATATTTGATAAACCAATATATCAAAATAAAACTTTAGGTTCATATATACTTAATGA
>VMHT01141567.1_pt1 | contig 11499 bp, 4 predicted proteins | sample 4693611 | NCBI WGS metagenome assembly VMHT01 (sample SAMN12280063, study PRJNA550983) | marine metagenome | isolation source: seawater sampled from same location over 5 years 0.02-0.2 micron viral filtrate | place: USA: collected off the coast of southern California halfway between the port... ... | reverse complement strand
ATACAGGTTCAACAGACGGAACACCAGAAAAAATAAAAGAAATACTAGGAAATTACGGTATTTCAGGAGAAATACATCACGAAAAATGGAAAAATTTCGGATATAATAGACAAAAAGCATTTGATTCTCTAATTAATAGTAAATATAAAGCCGATTATTTATTATGGATTGATGCCGATGAAGAATTGTATTTTAAAGATATAGAATTTTTTAATAATTTAACTAAAGATTGCTATAATATTAAAAGAATTTATGGAAGCATAGATTACTACAATCCACATTTGATTAGAATAAATAACAATAATGATATTGGATGGAAATGGAAAGGTCCTGTTCATAATTATATATCAAATGATAAGCCTTATACAAGGGAAAATATAGATAAAGATATAGTACATATTAAATCATATGCCGGCGGTGGTGCTAAATCACACGATGTAACAAGCGAAGAAAAATACTTGAGGGACGCTAAATTACTATTAGAATATTTGGAAGAACATCCAAATGATCCACGTTCAATATTCTATTTAGCCCAGTCATATAAAGACACAGGTAAAATGTATAAAGAAGCAATAAAATGGTATAAAAAAAGACTTGAAGTTGGTGGATGGGACCAGGAAAAATATATGAGTTGTTATAATATTGGAAATTTATTGCGTAGATTAGGAAATACAGAAGAAGCATTTTATTATTATTTATTAAGCTATGAATATGATAATTCAAGATATGAATGCTTTTATGAAATGATTGTACATTATAGAAAACAAGGAAAAAGGAAAATGGCTTTATCTCTATATAAACAATTGAAACCGGTTAATATTAATTCCGGTAAGTTATTTTTAGTTTCTGCGGTTCATGATTGGAAATTAGATTTCGAACTTACTATAATTCCTTATTATGCAAAAGAGTATAATTATGCTATTAATGCGTTTAAAAGATTATTTAAAAATAGAAAAATTCCAAAAAATACCGCAAGATTAATAATAAAAAATTTTGGATTTTATGAAAAATATATTAGTAAATTAGACAATGATATGTTAGTCAAAGAAAAAAGAAATTTTGAAGATTTTTATTTTCCAAAACAACTCATCCCGGATAATTTATTTAATACCAACGAGAAAATTAAAATATTGAAAGAAGAAGTAAAAGAAGAAATTATTTTAAAAAGTGTAGAATTTGATGAATTAAATGATAAGGGAATTTCATTAACTGTTACAGAAAAATTAAATTGAATTATTAAATAAAATAAGAATATAGATATATAATTATTTTATTTGTTAAGATGTCTAGATACTTGAAGGCGATGTTTTCATGTTTTTCTGTATGTAATGTAGAAAGCATGAATTGGGAGACTGTAAATAACGATATTCCTATGTTTGGATTTGAAGGAGAAACTCACGAAGGTAAAATTGTAAATGTTTATGACGGCGATACAGTTAAGATTGTAATGAAAATGTTTGGAAAATTTTATAGATTTAATTGTAGAATAGAAGGAGTTGATACTCCAGAATTAAGAACACGTAATAAAAAAGAAAAGAAGATGGGCATTATGGTAAGAGATGAATTAAGAAAAAAAATATTAAATAAAATGGTAAAAGTTAAGTGCGGAAAATTTGACAAGTATGGAAGACTTTTAGTAGATATAATTATAGATAACACTTCTATTACAAAATGGTTAATTGATAATAATTATGCCTTTTCATATGATGGAGGTACGAAAAAAAGTTGGGCTGAATATTTAGAAAGTAATAATGAATAATAAGCACAATCTAATTATAAATTATACTACACGTTTTTATTTTCTGTACTAAAAAAAAATACCTGAAAGAGTCTACCATTTTCTTTATTTGTCCCGAAATAATCTAAACTACAATGATAATGTTTGCTATTAAAAATAACCATTCTATTAAATAAATTTCCTACCTTATCAACTAAAGTCCATTTAGTTATGTCTTGACTATGATTACCTATAACTTTTTTTAAATCTTCATCAACTTCGGTTGAATATCTTGTTCCATCTTCATATTTATAAAATCCTGTTCCTGATGTTACAGGCGCATCTGGAGTTAAATATAAAACCGCTGCCCAATCATTCCAACCATCATTATGTATCCAAGACCTATCACGAGAAGTTGTATATTGAAACGAACCGTTATAATTTTTTTCAGTCTGGTTTATAGGAAATTTTGTTATTTTTCCTGCAAACGGATAAATATATTCTTGTATAGTTTTTTTTATATTTTCACTAGCAAATGATAATGTTCTTTGTCCTGGATAATTCCCCCGAATTTTAAATTCTTGTTTTAAAACAAATTCACGAATCTTATTTGGATCATTATAAAAATTATCTATTACTAAATAAGGACAGTTGATTTTTTTTTTCATTTAATATTAATTATAACTATTTTTTTAAGTAATTAATATTAAACAAATTATGGTTCTAATGTGGTTGGTGGAAGGCCATCATCTATTTCATCGTCATCACCTGGAATCTTTGGTGGAGGGTCATCTGGAGGCTTTATACCATCATCTGCTGTAAGAGTTATATTTATCTTATGCCTACCTAGACCACCCGGAGCACTTTGCTTTAAACAAGGAGCAACAGTTAATTGTATTATTGAGTCTTGAGACGAACGGCCTCCTAGTATTCTTATAGCATCTGCTGTTGTTGTAATAAATGTAGTTGTTACACCCGTAATATTTACAGTTTCCCATTGAAACCCATCGCCTGTTTTAATAGATACTGTTATATCTAGATAATTTAAACTTTCTATTGTAATAGCTATTGGAAATCCTTTATTTGATGGATTTAATACTCCAGAATTTCCAAATCCAAAATATCCAAAAAATATTGGTATTGTTGGAAACGGTACACCACCTGTGTCTGCTGATGAATTTGTATACGTATCTTCGAATAATATGCTACGTAAAACATCGCTATATACACCAAAAGTTTTACCCCTTAATTGAGAAAGAGACAATTGATTAATTGGTGCTGTTGGAGGATCAGAACCAACGGTTGAAAAAAAAATTTGATTAAGTGAAAAATTAGGAGCTCCAAAAACACCCGATAATTGTAGTTGGTTCAATGCATTAGCTCCTAAATATTTATTTAATGTAAGAAAGGACAATTCACCACTATCATTTATTGCTACCGACATTATATATATTATTTATTTTTTAAATCTTCTATTTTATTCTCTAATTTTTCTACTTTATCATGAAGTGATTTAATAGCTTCAATAAGCAAAGGGATTAATCTTTCGTATTTAACAGCTAAATAACCATCTGTTCTTTCTGCTACAACTTCCGGCATAATTTGCAACACTTCCTGTGCTATAACACCAACATCATTTTTTCTCATAAAGTAATTATCTTCACCACCATTCTTTTCAATAAATTCGTTAGTCCAGTCAAAAGTTACACCATTAATAGATGTTATTTTGTTTAATGGAGTTTCTATAACCTTAATGTTTTCTTTTAATCTTCTATCTGATGAAAAATAAGCAGTAATGTTATTTTTAGCTCTAATGTCTCCATTAAGTCCAAAACCAGGGTCGCTCGTCCCAACAGATAATGCTCCCTTAATATTAAGATTGGCTGGTATGTCTCCACCAGTTCCGGGGTCACCTTTTTCTCCTTGTGCTCCTTTTGGTCCAGGAACAGTTGAAGGATTTCCTTGTGCGCCCTGTGCTCCTTTTGGTCCAGGAACTGTTGAAGGATTTCCTTGTGCGCCCTGTGCTCCTTTTGGTCCAGGAACAGTTGAAGGATTTCCTTGTGCGCCCTGTGCTCCTTTTGGTCCAGGAACAGTTGAAGGATTTCCTTGAGCCCCTTGTGCTCCTTTTGGTCCAGCAACAGTAGAAGGGTCTCCCTTTCTAGATAAACCTATATTATATGTTCTATTTATTGTCCAGTTATCTGACGAAGAACCCAAAGAAATTAATTGAACCTTTAATATAATATAATTATTATAACTAGGAACATACTTCCATATAGGCGCTTCTGTTAATCTATAAATACCAATATCACCTGATATGTCGTCGGTGTTTCCTCTAAGAATAACAATATCACCACTTGAAAATAATCCATACCAACCAAAAGCCGCGGTTCCTCCAGATACAGAAGGGCCAACACCTATTTCATTATCTAGAATATCTTTACAATTAATCCACAATTCTACTGTAGAATTTTTACTAGTTGTGTAAGCAGAACTTGTTTTAGAAGAAAATCCACCGCTAGAAAACTGACCGTACCCCCCATTTCCAGAATTGTATTTATAATGGAAAGAATTTCCGTCATATCCATTTACTCCAGTCGTTCCACCTTCTCCTTGAGCTCCTTTTGGTCCAGGAACAGTTGAAGGATTTCCTTGAGCCCCTTGAGCTCCTTTTGGTCCAGGAACAAATGAAGGATTTCCTTGGGCCCCTTGAGCTCCTTTTGGTCCAGGAACTGTTGAAGGATTTCCTTGAGCCCCTTGAGCCCCTTTTAGACCAATACCAGGGAGTCCTCTTTCACCTTGTTGTCCCTTGGGACCATCTTCTCCTTGAGCTCCTTTTAGACCTGGTAGTCCAAATCCAGGGTCACCTTTTTCTCCTTGAGCTCCTTTTAGACCTGGAAGTCCAAATCCAGGGTCACCTTTTTCTCCTTGAGTTCCTTTTAGACCAATACCAGGAAGTCCTCTTTCACCTTGTTGTCCCTTAGGACCATCTTCTCCTTGAGCTCCTTTTAGACCTGGAAGTCCAAATCCAGGGTCACCTTTTTCTCCTTGTTCTCCCTTTATACCAATTCCTTGTGGCCCCTTAATTCCGATATCTCCTTTTTGACCGTTAGCTAAAAATGCTATTGTAACTACATCATTATCAGAAGGTTCATTTGTTCCATTTCCTATTTTGATTACGTTGAATTCTCTATAATTTTGATTTAATGGTGCTAAAATAATTTCATTAACTCGAAATATTACATAACAATCTTCATCTCTTTTTATTTCTAATACACCCCCATTAAATCCTCCAAATCCACCTGGTGGGCAGAAATACATCATATAATTTAACCAACCATTGACATTACTTCCATCTTCATCACTAGTACTAATATAAACTTTATCACTTGTTCCACTTGTCCAATTAGAGTTATTTTTTACCTTGCCACTACCGGGGTCTCCACTAAATGTACTGTTTTCATATTTAAATTTTCTAATAATACCTAAGGGAGCATCTTCACCTTGTTGTCCCTTGGGACCATCCTCTCCTTGTTGACCCTTAGGACCATCTTCTCCTTGAGCTCCTTTTAGACCAATACCAGTGAGTCCTCTTTCACCTTGTTGTCCCTTGAGACCATCTTCTCCTTGTGGTCCTTTAATACCAATACCTGGATCACCTTTTTCTCCTTGTTGTCCTTTATCCCCCTTGGTTCCTACCATAGAAAAACTCAATATAACATCATTGCCAGGAGCAGTTGTTCCAAATGGATTTTCTTCGCTCTCACTTAATAAAGTTACGTCAATAATAAAACTTTCAGAATTTGAATTTTCTGTGATAGACAATATAGAAAACATGAAAAACTTAGAAGTATCTCCTTTTCTAGCCATTAATACGTGCCCTTTAATACTATTTTGAACTAACGCCAGACTATCCATAAATGAATTTATATCATTTCCATCGTCATCTTTTGTTGAAATTTGTAAGAATGATATATTATTTTGCTGAGAACTGCTTGAACTAGTCCCAAATCCCAATACTAAACCAGCAGTTAATGGCGATATCTGTGGAGAAGTTCCTAATACACCTCCAAAAGTATAATCAAATGTAGCGCCACCGAAATTACCATCGGCACCTGTAGTGCCTTTTGGTCCATCTTCTCCTTGTGCACCTTTAACCCCAATACCTGGGTCACCTTTTTCTCCTTGTTGGCCCTTAGGACCATTATCTCCTTGTGAACCCTCTGGTCCAATAGGACCATTTCTTGAGATTTTATATGTTTCACCAACACTATTGGATAAAGTTGTAATAGAACCTATTTTATATTTTACTGTACCATGATAAGGGTCTAATCCACCTAAAGATGTAAATAATGATTCTACTTCAAATATACCGTATTGATTAGGGTTACTAGTATTTGTAAAAGTTAAGGTATCTCCAGGAGCGAGAGATAGACCCCAATTTAACATATCAATATTATTTTTACTTGTTGGATTAAAAACAAAACTTTTATTTTCCCCATCTAATGAAAATTTTCCTGTTGTTGGTGTAGTTGTACTATCCACCGTATCCCACAAAGCTGCGTTTGTAAAAGGATTTCCTGTTTCTCCTTGTGCTCCTTTAATACCATCTTCTCCTTGTTGCCCTTTGAGACCATCTTCTCCTTGAGCCCCTTTAATACCAATTCCTATTGGTCCCTGAGGTCCTTGTGCCCCTTTAACACCTATACCATCTTCACCTTGAGCACCACGTGGTCCTGCAACAGTAGAAGCTGGTCCAACTGCTCCAGCTGGTCCTCTTGGTCCAATTGCTCCATCATAAACTGAAAAATCTAAAGAGCGCATATAAATAGAATTATTTTCTACATTTACTGCCGCTATAAATCCAATACTAACATCACCACTTTCTGCTACTTTTGTGTAATCCGTTTTATCTAAGTAAAGTCTATTTCCCACATCTTCATTGGGTAAACTGGTTTCCGTCCCTGATGAAGTAATTGTTGCACTAGCTATATCTAAATTCCACCCATCACCATTTGTGCTCGAGCTAGATCTAAAGATTAATTTTATAAATCTAGCATTTATAGTTCTATAAACATTTAATTCTACATTTGTTGAATTTGAATTTAATGGAAATATATATGCTTGAGCATCACTTCCAGAAACAGTTACTGGTACAGCACCTTGATTATTATTTCCTCCAATATCATTTGAAGATATACCTTGAGAACCCAATATTATTGGATTATCTACATAATACATCCATTTCGAAATTTCTGGAGCAACTGTATTATTTAATTTAGACCAACTAGAACCGTCATTAGACCATTCAATTCTTAAATGATCGTTCAAAATACTGTTAGTGCCTTCAAATTGGAAACTATTTGTTTTCATCATAATAACTTTATCTACTCCCGCATCAAATTGGGCTGAATAATTTACTCCATTTGAATACTTTTCATCACCACTAATCTCTTCTAATTTACCTTCACCATCCAACAATGTTGTGTTTCCATTGTCGTCTTGTACATTTATTGTTCCGTTTAATAATACAATATGTGGATCTGTATAACTTGAACTAACACCTCCTCCGGCTGTCCCATACCTTACACCACCAAACAGAGATCCCATATGTAGAGGAAGCATCGGTAACTCGTCTCTAGTAACATTTCCTGTTAAAGATTTTGTAGTTCTTCTAGCGGTTACAAAACCATTCGTTAATACATCGACGGAATTTCCAACTTCAGTATCTTTTGTTGCTATGCCTAAAATACTAGATCCATCTGTACTTGAATTACAACTCTTACAAGTTATTGGACCACTAGGATTTAAATTAACACATACGGGTTGTCCTGCTAGGACTTTTTCTCCAGAAACAGTATACGTTTTAACTGAACCAATTGAATTAGATGTTCCTGTTGCTATATCTGGGGTTTTAGGGCAAGGACCAATAGGATGTATTGAATTTAAATCTGAAAAGTCAGTGCTATCTCCATTTGGTCCTGTTTTTCCTGTTGAACCCTTTGGTCCAGGAACTTCCGAATCCGCACCTTGTTCTCCTTGTTGTCCCTTAGGACCATCTTCACCTTGAGCTCCTTTAACGCCAATACCTGGGTCACCTTGTTCTCCTTGTTGTCCCTTAGGACCATCTTCGCCTTGAGCTCCTTTAACGCCAATACCTGGATCACCTTGTTCTCCTTGTTGTCCCTTTGGACCATCTTCACCTTGAGCTCCTTTAACACCAATACCTGGATCACCTTTTTCTCCTTGTTCTCCCTTAGGGCCATCTTCACCTTGTTGTCCTTTATCCCCCTTTGTTCCTACCATAGTAAAACTTAAGATAACGTCATTATCTGGCGATGTTGTTCCAAATGGATTCGCCTCGCTCTCACTTAACAAAGTCACGTCAATAATAAAACTTTCAGAACTTGAAACTGGTGTGACTGAGACTATAGAAAACATGAAAAACTTAGAAGTATCTCCTTTTCTCGCCATTAATACATGTCCTTTAATACTATTTTGAACTAACGTTAAACTATCCATAAAAGAAGCCACGTCATTTCCATCGTCATCTTTTGTTGAAATTTGTAAGAATGATATAGTATTTTGTGGAGAACTACTCGAGCTTGTCCCAAACCCCAATACTGAACCATCATTTAATGGTGATATTTGTGGCGTAGTTCCCAATACACCACCAAAAGTATAATCAAAAGTAGCACCCCCGAAATTACCATCCACACCTGTAGTGCCTTTTGGTCCATCTTCTCCTTGTGCCCCTTTAGGACCAATATCACCTAATATTTTAAAACTAAGTACAACATCGTCTCCATCTTCAAATGGAGACGTTTCAGATATCAACGATACTTCTTTATTTAAAGTAAATGTAGTATTTGTTAACGTATCATTAACATTAATATCTGTTACCGAATAAATAACTTTTTTCGAACTATCATTTCTTTTAAATATCGATACTATTGTTTTTACAGAGGAACTTCTAAGTTTAATCCAATTAAAAAGAGGTTTCATATTAAATGGAGAACTTTGCTGTGTAGCTAAAACATTTGTATTTGTAGAAACATATAATTCTATAGCATCTGCGATTTTTGAACTATTAAATCGTATAGTACCATCTTCTAAATTACTAGTTCCTGGGTCGTCTTGGTTTGAAATATTTGTAGTATATTGAAAAGAAAGTCCGCCAGCGGTTCCTACTAAACCTTTAGCACTGTTTAAATATGTACCATCTTCAAACCAAATTGTATTTATATCTAAATTATTCATACTAGCATCAATAAATTGACTCCACACGGTGGGTTTTTCTGGTATTCCAGCCATATATATATATTATTTATAAATTAATAAATATTATATATTTACGTATTGTTTAAAATTACTAATCATATGTAAGATACACCGTAGCATGAATTTTACCAGTTGGTGGTCTAAAAGGAATTGCAGGCCCTGGTCCAATCTGACTGTTCCAATTGTTAGAATATACCCCGTTTGGAGCACGAAAACTTAAATCACTCATTACAAATATAAATCCATCCGCTTTAACAGGGATTGTTACACTATCATCCCATATAGTATTACCACTCGCATAAGACATTGAAATTGGACCACCGCTATTCATATTTCCTACTAATGGACCACCTTTATTAAATATAACTCGAGGGTTGCCCAGATTTGGATTATAATACATAGCATAAAATTGTCCCGTCATTGGTTTTTGAATATAATTAATTTGAAAACCGACCATTTGTCCGTCTTGTGGAACTCTAAATCCGTAAAAGTTGTTATAAGATATTTGACCAGTTGGTTGTGGTCCTAATTGGGGCAATTTGTGTCCATTTAGAGGTGTAGTAAAGACATTGTTCTGTTGAATATGGTCAATAATTGGAAAATCCCCAGGACTTGGAGTCGGTGCACCAGCCCAACTATTTCCTTCTAAATGTATGAATTCAAAATTTTTCGCAAAAAAAGGCAATATATTATTATTATTACTATCTTCTCCAGTATATAGGATATATGGACCCAGTTGATCTACATTAACATTTTGAGGGGGAGCATTATTTGACCATTGTGTAGGACTTCCCGTTAATTCCATCGAAAAAGAAACACCCACCGCACCATTATTTGAACCTCCTCCAGGACCCTGTGGACCCTGGGGACCAGGAACAGTTGAATCGGCGCCGGTTTGCCCTGCCGGGCCCGTGGGTCCTCTTTCACCTACATTGCTATAAGAAATTTCATATTCATAATTTAATGTTATTGGATAACTTGGTGGATTTGTATTGGGATTTTGACCACCACTCGGCTCGTCCTCCACTATCCAACCACTTTGAGCAAAAGGAGGAAAAACACTCCCATTCCCATCATATGGGATTCCCACACCTTTATTATCATATGATAACGCATATGTATTAAGTCCTAATTGAGTAAAATCAGCTACAAATATTGTTGAAGTTCCCACTTGTGTAAAATCTGTAGCTAATTTATAATGTGCAAAATTATTTTTATTTCCCTTTTGTCTCACAGTTAATATTGCACTTGGTCTAGCACCTAATAACCAACGTTTCACGTCTATACCATTTGAATCCTCCGCAGACACATAAATTTTATTTACATCATTCCATCCTGGTTTTGTTGGTGCTGGCGAAGTAAATACATTAAATGAAAATTGTCTTGGCGCAGGGATAGTTACTGTAGGGCTTGTTAAAACAGCTTCTTCTCCGGCAGATATAAAAGTTACAGCGTTGGCGGCTGGGAGAGTGTTAGATGGTATATAACCTATATAATATTGCTCGTCGTTTATGTAAGTATTTTCAAATGGTATCCCTGCCGGTGGTGTTCCATCACCATCGATATAATTAACTAAATATCTTACCATACTCAATCCATAATTTATAACATTTGTTACTTCATAATAAGCAACTTCTTGAACTTTATCTACTCTTCTAATATATAAAATAGAACCCACATTGCAAAATAATAACCATTGTTCCAGTTCTGGGGTAACAGCAACATCGTCTTCGCGTCTTATTCTTATTCCTGTGATTTGATCTTTCTGGTTGAAATTTGTAATCGAATTTCCCCATGCTCCTGTTAAAGTTGTGAATTTACCGGCACCTAAAGCAATTGGACTATTAGACCATTTCCACATTGAAGAATTACCGTCAAACCCTATAGTACCAGACGATACATAACCTATACTATAAAAGTTACCCGCCGTTAAATTCGTATAAGGAGGATTAATTGTAAGATTTTCGACAGGAAATATAGCATAATTAGCATTAAATGTAATTGCTTCATCATTACGTATTTTATAATGAACAAAATCTCTTGGTAAATCATTATCTCTATTTCGAATATAAATAATATCATTTTTCTTTATATTCTTCATCCATTCTTCATATTGATTACCTGTATTTGTTGGACTACTATAATTTATATATAATAATCTAACATTAGATTTATCAGTTGTATAATTTCCTGTAGAAGATTCTGTTGTAAATTCTGCTCCAGCATTTGGAGCACCGGAATTTGCCGCAAATTTCCATAAAAAGGAATTTCCGTCTAATCCCATCTCAGCTGTAGCACCACCAGGACCTTGGGGACCAGCATTACCATCAGGACCTTGTTGTCCATCAGGACCTTGTTGTCCATCAGGACCTTGTTGTCCATCAGGACCTTGTTGTCCATCAGGACCTTGTTGTCCATCTGGACCTTGTTCTCCATCAGGACCTTGTTGTCCATCTGGACCTTGTTCTCCATCAGGACCTTGTTGTCCATCTGGACCTTGT
>VMHT01003286.1_pt1 | contig 11499 bp, 17 predicted proteins | sample 4693611 | NCBI WGS metagenome assembly VMHT01 (sample SAMN12280063, study PRJNA550983) | marine metagenome | isolation source: seawater sampled from same location over 5 years 0.02-0.2 micron viral filtrate | place: USA: collected off the coast of southern California halfway between the port... ... | reverse complement strand
TCTGGAAAAGTGAAATTGATAATATCGAAATATAATCACATTTAGCACAAAAAAATAAATTTATAAATTTATCTGAAAAAATTTGAATTAGTCTTTATTTTTGATTTTTTAATGAAATGACTGATAATAAAGAGATTAAAAAGATAGATTCCTCTTGTAAAAAAGAAGAAGAAGTACCTAAATGTAAACAATTGGGTTGTAATAACGATGTATATATAGATCATGATCATTGTAAAGGCTGTTATAATGAGCTTCAAGGTTCAGGATATAAAGTAACACCTGCAATGATAAATTTTGCCATGAATACGGCAAATTATGATTCGGGTGACTTTTTTGAATTATTTACAACAACCGATAGAGTAGCTCATGATAATTACTATGATCTATGTCTTAAAAATAATTGTCTTGGATCATATCTAAGTAATCCTCTTCTATTTATATTATTAAATGAAGCAGGAAGTTGTTTAAAATATGCTTTTCAGTTTATAGATTCGTGTGGGGATAGGTGTTATGATGTTTTGAATAAATATCATAAAGTTAAACTAGAACTAGCAAAATACAAAGAAGAATTCGCATGGAAACTAGATACTAACCTTAAGGCCCTCGAAGAAGATCATGCACAAGAACTTATGGCCATTAAGGAAGAGATAGCCCTCCATATAGTTAACGCAGCCGAAGAGCAACCCCAATTATATGATAAAAATGGAAACAAGAGTTTGTATGCGACCAGTGGAACTCATCAAATGGCCTATAAATATGAGTGGTTTGCATCAAAAAGACATTTTAAAAGTCATACAAGTATGACTTTTAACAAGCCTAGTAATCATTTGGAAGAAAAATATGGAGTGGTGGAAGCTCTCACCAAATGCATCCCCCCAGGGGGCAAGCCCCAAGACGTTGTCATGAGGTGTAAATATTGTTTATGTCCGATTTCAGAGGTACAAGAAGAGAGACAAACCCCAGAATCTTAGATATTATTAAAATCCTTCATTGTAGGTTTACCGCCGTCCATTACTTTACCTACGGGAAATTTAAGAGTCTTCCTCCCTTTATGTTTTTCTTCAAAACCATCGTTCATATAAGTTAATTCTTTTTTTTCCATTTTCTTATTGACGTATTCCGGCATGGGAGTCTCATTAATTTTTTCTCTAGGTTTACCTTTTATCTGATTCAGGCCGCAGTTTTTAAATTGGAGTCCCGAGTCATTATTGTAACCTCTGTTATTAATCATTAAATCCATTATATATTATTATAAGATTTTAATTAATATGTAATATCGAAGTGATCCGTCCATATACATTAAGAGCAGCAGAACCATCATCTTCCCATCTTGGGTGAATATAGTTAATATCCCTTTCTTGAGTTTGAAGTTTAAACCAACTAGTTTCTACTCTAGTTATACTACCATCGATAATTCTTTCCCATATTACATCATATACTGCCTCTTGGGCAGGATTCGAGTCTGATGACACTGTTTCTCTCCATACTCTACCTTTACTATGTTCTCTAAATAATTTTTTAGAGTAATATACCAAAGACTCTTTTATATCTATATCATGACATTCCTGCCCATCATTATATACTGACAAATCAAAATAAGGGTGAATTATAGTAATACCATAGACCTTCTCATTGGGGGCGAAGGTAGCTATTTCATTTACTATAGTATCAGATATAGACATGCTATTCTTAGGATATAATCCTAAATTCATATCTTTTTGCATTTTTTTATACTCTTCCATTTTATAAAAATATCAAGAGGGAGGTTAAAAATCAAATTTTTTTCTAATTTTAACCTATGAAATTATCCTCTTATCGTCGAAGACAATTATGTAAAAGATATAAATATAAAATATATACTAATAATAATGTGGATTGTTGTTTACAAAAATACTGTAATTGGGTGTTGGTCTACTGTTGTGGATGCTTTAAAACAAAAGATAATAAAGACGAATAAAGAAGACCAAGATGACTGCCTTATATACCAAGCTAATCTAAATTCAGACGAACCTAAACTTTATAAAAGTTTTGGAGGACACAATCGTCCCGATATTCCCTTTACGCGGTGATAGTTTTGATACACTTTTCCAAAAGTGTTTCTGTAACTAAATTTTAAAGTGTCTATTAACATAGTCATTAGATTTCTTAATATATAACTTCTTCTTTTCATTATCAAAATTAAGCCAGAGGGAGTTAAATGTTAATCCTAGATATTTACTCCTATTTTCATCGCTATTAAAAAAATATATAGCATTATCTATTATTGTTTGGGAAGATATTTCTCCTTCTTCCTCTTTCTTTTTTTTATCTTTGTACTTTTTTAAACATTTTAAATATGGATCTATCATATAAATACTTTTTAGAAAATAAAATATAGTTTTAAAGGAAGCGTTCTACAAATCTAGAATAACTGCAATATATACATTGTTCTGGACGGGGTATACCCCAAGAAGAAAAGTTATTACATTTTTGACACCTAACGTAGGGTTCGTTGTTCTGATCCATAAATACTAATACCTTACTCCACCATTTCTTTTCCATTATTTTTCCTTTTAAATCCATATTATATAATATATTTTTTTGTTCTAATTTGTAGTAAATTTCGATTTAGTGGAATTCACTTTTCCAGACTGATTTGAATATTTTTTTTTTTTTCTTATAGGCACTCCAGAAAAGTTAAAGAGTCTTAAATCGAAATTTACTACAAATTAGAACAAAAAGGCAATTTCCCTCTATAGAGGCATAGGTCTTTCAATTAGGGATTTACCACATTTATCTGGGTTACACCCTTGTAACAGAATATTAAAGGCTTCTTTATGTATTTTATTTAACACATAGAAACGCTCAACGTCATAGTATTGTCTATTAAATTTATTTTTTAAGAGTCTTCTAAATTCTTCATGTTGGTCATCATTCATAGGAGAGCCTTTAGGCCTTCCTGTAATCCGAGGAGGGTTAATTTTCATTCCCTCCTGCTTCGACTTCTTTGGAGCTTGTCGTTCAGGAGCGTGATTGTGCATGCTAGACTTTTTACTTTTTGGATCTTCTGGAAGGGCAGTGGATCTTTCCGAGGGATTTTCTTGTTTTTTGCGATGAACACCCTGGGTAAAGTTAATCTTATCACGGTAATCCATGATCTTAAATAGGTATTTTTCTATCTCGTTCAATGAGCCTGTCAGTCTGTCTGTCAGATTCTTAATTTTTTCTATAGATAAATCTTGATCTAACCATTTATTTATCCCATACCATGGCTCAGTAACAACTTGAGTCAAATTATCAAGAGTATTTGGTCCATCGGGGTTTATTTTTTTCATCGAAGAAGAATTGGGAGTCATCAACTCTACAAGTTCATGGTATTCTTCACTATTTTTGATTTTATTTACATAATATGACTCATTTTTAGTATATCTCATAGAATCTAAAACTTTTTTTTGTAAGAATGTTAATTCCCTCTGTTTTTGATCTATTTCTAAACTTAATAAATCTGAATCATTTAATTTATGCTCTATTGACCAATTAAAATTACATTTTGGAAAATCGAATTTTTTATTTAATTCTGTTATGTCTAAATTAGGGTAATACATTTTGTTAATATAAGCAAACAAAGATCTTTTACTAGTAAATTCCCTTTCGCATTTGAATTTTTCTTTTTTTTGTTGAATTGTACTAAAAGTACCTAGGTACTCCTCAATTAACCATTCATTCTGAGATGCTCGTCTTAATATGAAATTCATAATTAACATAAATTAAGAAAATTTAAACATATTTCAAATTTTTTTGCGGTAATTTTAGATATTTTAAATTATGGATAGAGAACAAGTATATGAGTAAAGAAGGAGAGGGCGTCTCCTGTGAGCCATCAAAAAAATTTGAATCGAATCGAAAACCAATACAAAACCTTAATACAATGATTTCGGAGAAAAAGATAAAAATATTAGAATTGTTTAAAGGTGGTGGTAGTATATCTAAATATTATAGGGATAGACCAGATGTAGAAGTCATTTCATTGGATATATTAAAAAAATATGAACCTACTCATTGTATCGATATTATGGAATGGGATTATAAACAATATCCAACGGGGTATTTCAAAACTATCTGGGCCAGCCCTGAATGTAAGGTCTTCAGTCAGTTACAAAACACGTGGATAGGTAGAAAGTGGAAAAACAAGGAAGAATTAGAAGAAACACGGGCAGCTAATGCATGTTACATCAACAAGACTATAGAAATAATAAAGTATTTTAAACCAAAATGGTATTTTATAGAAAACCCAAAAACCTCTACTATATGGAATTACATAGATGATCCTATTATAAATTCATATATATTAGTAGACTATTGTCGTTTCGGTACTGACTATAAAAAACCTACTAAAATATTAACTAATAAAATATTGGATAATGTACTATGTAATTGCAAAGGAAAACATAAATTTAGATTAGGATGTCAAAGTACCCGCCCTGGAGGCTTTTGTTATGAGGGGCAAATAGGAGATACTACCACCTTATTAGATAGATACGCTATTCCTCAATTATTATTAAAATATTTATTAGTTTAGTTTAGAACCCAAAAATCATATTCATTAATGTTTATGGTTTCACATTGAAACCCCCCAGAAAAAAGAGCGTCGTAAAACTCAGTCACTTGCTGCGCCGTGAAGACAGGCGTCCATTTAACTTTACCCCAATCATGCTCTGATGAATAGAAAATTTCATTATTCATATTTCGTTTTTTGTATAGAGGATTTCTAGTATAAATTTTCCAGTCAAATAAATACATTAAATTAATAATATTAACAATATTATTAATTTAAAATCAAATTTTTTTTTAGCATTCTCTCTCCAGAATTCCTCTGCTTCTCAGATAGTCCACTGCTCCAAGGACTGACTGTCCTTCTTTTAGCATCCTGTGAATTTCTTCCGTATGTTCCTCTAGTTGTGAAATATAATCCTCCATGTCCTCTAAAAATATATCTTTTATCAGACGAGTCAGGGTCTCGTCTTGATCCATCATATAATTTGCGAAGCATCTTACTTGTTCACTAGATCCAGTGACTCCCGAAGGAGAGGACCAGGCGTCTGTGAACTCAATACTTTCGCGGTTGTCATCAGATATATCTTCCAGTTCTTGACATAATAATCTTTTATATTTACTAAATTTATTATCAACCATCTCTTTATTTTGATTATATAAATGAGACATCAAAGACAATAGACACTTATTAAGTTTTGCTGCCGTTTTTTGTTGTTCAAGCCCTTGCCGCTTTAGCGACACTATCATTGCTTTCAAAACCATCTTTGTTTTTTTTCTAATAAAATCTCTTTCTTCTTTAACCCGACTAATCAAAAGTTCATGTTGTATAAGATCGTCCGTACCTTCCTCGATACGGTGTTCCATCATTTCATACTCTTTTTTAGTATAGTAAGTCCGTTTGATAGCTGATATACCATTCCTTCTTTTTGTTATTCTAGTCATTGTAATGATGATTTGTATTGGTTTTCGATCTGATTCAAATTTTTTTGATGGCTCGCAGGAGACGCCTCTATAGTGATAGTAAAAGTCTTCTACGAGCCATCGCGCGTTTTGGTTTCCATGAAAAAATTTGAATAAAAAAGGAAGTTTTTGTCATACTTCCTTTTTTAGTAATGATTTTCCAAAAGCGTTTACCTACTCCCATCTAGCGATTTTATCAAGAATAAATTTAATCAAGTCTCCTTTATTTAGTTTAGACCATCCATACCAGGGACAAACTGTTCTCAGTCGACTGCTTGCCCTATTTCTACATATACATTGAAGATGTTTCTTAGTATAGCTCATAAGGATATTCCCTAAAGACCAAATCGATGGCGGTGTCCCTCCCCAGTCCGAAAGCGACCTGTCGCCTAGCATCGCCAACACGTCATAGCCTGGAGGCCAAGGGCCGTCTGGGAGAGGAGACCCTTCTTTTCCATACGTCTCCCTAAAGGTAGTAATACATAGAGGCATCTTGTCAGGGTGGAGGGGGGGAGTAGAACATCTATCTTCTATCGATTTAACCATATCCGTGACGGGTCGTCTGGGTGGTAACCCAGATAAATGTGTTTGAGGAGAGGGTTCGTCTTCCTCTTCCGAGTCCAGCTCCTTGATATAACCACCTTCCTCTTCCTTCGGTGTCATCTCCTCGATACAGTGAAACCGCTCCCTCAGGAGCTCGAGGCTCCTCTTAAGCTCTAGGTTCTCTTTCTCAAGAAAATCGATCTTATCATAGCTCTTGGCTAGCTGGTTCATCAGCTCCACGAGGCCCTCGACTTTCAGCAGTGGGCCATCGTTTGGAACAGACAATAATTCAAGGGTAATCTCTTTGTTAGTCATTGTAATAAGGTTTTGTATTGGTTTTCGATTCGATTCAAATTTTTTTGATGGCTCGCAGGAGACCCCCTCTATAGTGATAGTAAAAGTCTTCTAGAGCCATCGCGCGTTTTGGTTTCCATGGCCGTGGGAGACCCCCTCTATAGTGATAGTAAAAGTCTTCTAGAGCCATCGCGCGTTTTGGTTTCCATGGCCGTGGGAGAACCCCTCTGTTTGTATAGTATACGTTTCTTCTAGAGCCATGAAAAAATTTGAATTGGATTGGGTGGTGTGGATAGAAGATAAAATGTTTGCAAAAAATCAAAAAGGAATTAAAAATGATCTTATTTATATTACTAAATGGTTATGGAGTTTATTAATAATTTTTATAGGCGTATCATTACTATATATTATAGCATCTTCTCCTAACGGTGGGGTTAGGGGTACGAACTTGGTGTCGGGGATCTCTTGATACTATATCAAAACCATACCCATCATCATCATAGTCTAACATAGAATTACAGTACCTTTCACTATAACCCTTTGGACCATATTCAGTATAGATAATATCATTCTCCTTCTCTAAAATGGTAGCGTAGGCATTACCTGACGGGAACAGTGGTGATCTCATCATACCACCACCGGCAACCAAGGAAAGCAGGTCGACCTTAACTATGATTTCATTAGTATCCTTATATCTCCCATAATCGCAGTACTCATATTCTTTTTCACTTACTATTAAACTCATAATTAGTATAGAAAAAATAATTCGAATTCAAATTTTTTTCATAGCTATGAGAGAGGTTAAGGATCAGCGTCCTGACTTCTCTCTTTAAAAATACGAGCCATCGCGCGTTTTGTTTCAATAGTTTTTGCCATACTTTTTTTAAAAAGTATAGTAAAAGTCTTTCAGAGCCATGAAAAAAATTTGAATTCGCCATGGATTTCGATTAACAGATTAAAATGACTCTATACATTCCTATACCAGTAATGAAGAATATATTATCCTTCTGTAATGAAGACATCGAAACAAAGAGGGATCGACTATGGAAATCCATCAAAGTCACCCGTACCATCGGTCCACTTGAAACCATCTGGGTAGCTTATACGGTAGGGCGTGATGATAGGTACTTTTCCCAGCTCGTTGAGCACTTCGATGCATCAATAGTATACTCATGGCCTTCATGGTCACCGGCGCGCCAACGATTCCATCGATTCCATTCGCATGACGTCGATGACGATGCCTTGATGTACTTCAAGACTTGGAATCTAAAAAAGAAATCTAAAAATCTAAATAGATGGGTTACCTATAATTCTCACTCATCTATAATATCATCAGAACTCACAAGGAATGAATTAAACCATGAGGACCGTGCCTTTGATGATACTTGGTTTATTCGGACAATGAATGATATTGGAAGAGTAGGAACTAGACATCAAACCGTGTTGTATCCAGACGTAGAACCCAGTTGGTCTGGTTGGAAACTAGTTGGGGATAATGTTCACAAACAAATGATTTCTAACGGGGAAAAAGGTGCTTACCAAGAATATTTAAATAAATATGGAACACCCACATCTTCGAGACTAGAAGACTATGAAGTAGAATTTGAAGATGATTACAATTGGTCTCAAGTACATAAGAAGATAGAAGAAGAACGCGACTCTCCCCAGTGGGTTAACGAGTATTGGAATAAAATATATAATATTGATAATATTAATGGTTTGACTAGGTCTATAAGAGCCCTTAAAAGGCATTTATAGAAGTATAATAATTCCAAGCTAAGCCTTTACAACAGTACTCTCCAAAATACATATCATTTTTTTTATAGTTATTATTCCAATCTTGTACTATTTTTGTATAACAACTGTTACACGGTATAAAACCCTCTCGTTTAGTTCCTTGAAACATACCACAATTACCTTCATTCCAATTATTATTTATAAAAGAATTAATACAACATTTTTTATATCCATATCCTAGTCCATTTTCTATATATTGCCTATTCATATAATTTTTTAAATTATATCTAAAATAAATAACTTTCAATTTTTTCCAAAAAAATAGTTTTTGTTCTAATTTGTAGTAAATTTCGATTTAAGACACTTTAACTTTTCCAGAGTACATATAAGAAAAAAAAAAAAATATCCAAATCAGTCTGGAAAAGTGAATTCCACTAAATCGAAATTTACTACAAATTAGAACAAAAACACTTTTTAAAAAGTGTATCAAAACTTTTTTTTCTAAAAAGTATTTAAATGACTGAAGTACTAAGCCATCCCCAGAAACCTCATCTAATACAATCCGATAGTATTTTTCTAAAAGTAGGACAAGCAAATATAGATGGAAAAGATATAAGACAGAGTAAAAAATGGCCTGATAAAGAACTAAACGGTGTACATAAAAAAAAATTAAAGAAATCTACTATGACTGCAGATGAATTTTTACAAATGAGAGCATACGCAAAGCACTTACCCCGTGGGAAGAGAGAATTAAAATTAGATTATAGTAAACTTAGAGACATGCTTCTATCAGAAAACACTGATACACCAGAAGATGCCTTAACTAAGACTGCGGGTCATCAAAGAGGAGGTAAAGTTGCTATAGAAGGAAATCTAAAATCATTAAGTCAAAAAGATCATATCATAACTATTAAAAATAATAATAGACTTCCATGGAATCCAGATTACCCTTATTGGCGTAATAATTATAAATTAAAATAACCACACTATTTATAAATGGGTGATTCGGGAGAAACTGCAGATAAAGGAAAAGGAAAAACTAAAAGACCTTCTTATAAAATTAGAACTATGAGGAGTGATTTTAGTAAAAAATTTAATAAAGAAAAAATACAAAATGCTATTAAAAGTGGAAACCTTGCTACAATAAAGGAAGAAATATCTAATTTTAGAAATGAACATAAAATACCAACGGGACAAAGTATTGGAAATTTTTTGCAATATAAACATAAAACTAAACTTTCTGACCTAGCAAATTCAGTAGATAGTGTACATGAGGCAGGTGAACCTAAAGATGATACGCCTCTCATGCAAGATAAAGAAGGAGATACTAAAGAACTACAAGAGACTGAATTAGTAAAGCAAGTCAAAGAAGAGGATAAAAAAAAAAGAGGAGTGAGACCTGAATGGGAAACTAAAGAAGGAGTGGGGAGAGTGGAGGTTACAGGTAGAGGGAAGCAAGTTAAGATAAAAACCCCTCCCAAAACCGTTACAGAAAAAAAAGTCATTAAACCAAAAACAGATACTGAAGAGTCCTCTGGTGACATTTCAGACACCATGGGCGGAACTTATTTTGCTGAATCGGATAAGGACGCTCGTCATCACGGCGCAGCAAGTGATAAGAAGAAGAGCCCTAAACCTAATATTAAAATTGGTAAAGCAGAATACCCTATGTTTACACACCCTAAGAAGGAAGAAGAACCTGTTAAAGTTAAACCAAAAACAGATACTGCGCCAGCACCTGAAGGTTTTTCTTCTTCATATTTTGATTCGACTACCGAAGATGAGAAAACTAAATCAGAATTAGAAAAAGAAAATAAAGGTCTTAAAGAGGGATCTTGGTCTGATAGAGGGGAGGGTAGCTCTTATCTAAAAAAAAATGCAAAGGGTGAAGTTGAGACAGTACATGTCCCAAAAAAAGAAGACGGTACATACCATGACCCAGAAACTCATACTGAAGGAGATACGTCCCCACAGGACGAAGCGAGCCAGGGTTTTTCTTCTTCATATTTTGATACACCAGACACAGAAGAAACTGCTCGACAGGAGTCAAAAGAATTTCGCTCCGAACCCCTTGGTTTTGGTGGAGGAGAGACTCCTGAGACCCCACATGTTGCACAGATACCTAATAGTAGAATCACTACTAGAGGGAAATCTAAAGAACAACTAATCAAAGATATTAAATGGTTTATTAGTAAATATGGGGAAGAATTATCTGATATAATCCCTAAATTTACTAAAAATTTAGATAGAAAGTCTTTAGTAGAATTAAGAAGATTACACAAAAGAATTATAGGATTATTGGGGGCAAAAATAGAACCAGATTATAAAGGACAAAAAGTAGGAGTAGTTCTGGACGCAGAAGAATATATAGAATCTAAAATGAAGCAAATCATGTTAGAAAACAGAATGGATAGCCTTAGACCATCAGATATAGTAGTAGACCTGGAAAAGCAAGGTCAACAACCAGATCCAAACGTTAGAGATATAGGATCATACGAACTTAAAATGAATCCAGACGGACAAGCGATGGCCCAAAAAGAACCAATCTACAGAGCAATTCCCTTTTCACAAGAAGAAGAAGAATATCAACCTGAAGATATAGATGCTAAAGAGGAAGTTAAAAAGAAAAAGAAAACCTTTAGATTAGAATTACCTAAACCTAAAATGAGAAATCTTGCAGTAACAGGTGAGAAATTATTTAATGAAAATCCATTTCTAAGAAGGCAATCAAAAATTAGACTAAAAACGATTTTGTAACGCTTTTGTAAAAGCGTAGCAAAACTTATATTATTTCTATAATTTTTTGCCATACTTTTTTATAAAAAAGTATTAAGTATTAATGAATATAAGTAAAGCACTTAATTTTAACTGTAATCGAGCAACATTAGGAAATAGTTATTTTGAAGAAGCAGATATAGATGTATCATGCAGTGACCCTAGATACAATATTACTATTAACGGAGTGACACCTGCCCCACCCCATGCACCATCAGATCCATTAATTTTAAACATATCATTAACGGTAATAGATACTTCAACTGGAAATAATGTTACTATCACACCTAATGATATAAAAGTGACTAGCGTTACTAATAACACTGTTGTAGATATAGATCCAGATACTATTACTTTAACAAACAATACAACATCAGAAGAAGTTAAACTTAACACACAGGAAATTAGCCTTGCCAGTCCAGCCGAAGCATTTAATACTCAAATTACAGATCTATACTATAAAGTAGGAGATGCCCGATATTGGACGCAAATGCAGACTGCCTATATGGAGATGAGAGATGTTCTAATGAGAGCGCCCGATAATTTATACAGTACATACACCCCCTATATGAATAAAGTGATAGATGAATTTACAAATAATGAAACAACTCAATCTAATAGTGCTTTCATATCTACTAATACTGTTAGTGGATTAAT
>VMHT01111233.1_pt1 | contig 11500 bp, 18 predicted proteins | sample 4693611 | NCBI WGS metagenome assembly VMHT01 (sample SAMN12280063, study PRJNA550983) | marine metagenome | isolation source: seawater sampled from same location over 5 years 0.02-0.2 micron viral filtrate | place: USA: collected off the coast of southern California halfway between the port... ... | reverse complement strand
CATTGGCGGAATGAACATCGTTCTGGCCCCGCCTCCCGCCCAGCCCCTCAAAATCTCGGAAAAATGCCGATATTATGTTAAATTGGGGGAAATCCTAATAAAATCAATGTGTTACGCGCCGCGCAAGCGGCGCTCTGGTTGCGCCAAGTCTGCGTGGCTCTGAGCAGGGCCGATACGGGCCGCGCCCGCGCTCACTACCGACTGGTTTATCGCGCGCCTGACGGCCCACAGCGCCATCTCATGCGATCCCGTGCGCGACAGTAGGAACCCTATGGGGTCGGAAAAAGCCTGAGAGATCGGCCTGTGGCGCGACCCCCGTACACCCCTATATAGCGAGCGCGACGAGCGCGATAGCTATAGCAAGGTTTGGCGCACTCAGTATCCAAAAATGTGTATGCCTAATCTCACGGGTTTGACCTCGCCTTCAAATACCCACATCATGCGCTCTAACCACATTTGGGCAGATCCTGATGTCTATGTTACCGTTTCAAAATTCAAGATCCGCATTCTTTGGCTCACGTCAGCCATTGATGCAGCAGGCGATATTCCGCCCTCAGCCTGCGTTCTTGCCGCAGCAACCCCCACAATTCGGTCAGCTTCAAGGTAGCTCTGGGCCTACGCCCCCGTCTTTGGAAGAAGTGCTATCCCAGCGCGGCTTTGAGATGCCAACAATGCCGTCAGGTGTGCAAGATCAAATGATGAGGATGTTCAAAGACCCAGTTACAGGCGAAAACAGAACTGGTGGCGCACATGCTGCAAGCCACGCCGGATTACTAGGTGATTTTTACGGGCAAAACCCTGAAGCTTTGGAAATTGCAAAGCAGTACAACACCGACCCCACTCAATTTGGTGGCAAACCGGCCCCTACCAGATCGCTACAGCAACACATCATGCCGCCGATTGAAATGATTCAGCGACCCGGCGGTTCTGTAGGCTCTGTAAGTACCCCCGCAGATCTAGAGTCGGCAAGGCGACAGCCTGATTACGGTCAACAAGTTCAAGAAATGCAATCGATGATGCGCGAGATGATGCAGATGATCTCTGCGCTGAGTAACCGAGGCGGTTTCGGCGGAGGATACGGAGGCGGTTTTGGTGGTTACTCTCCGCGCCAGCAGATGATGTTTGGCGGTATCGGCTCAATCCCTATGTCTAGGGGCATGTTTTACTAGATAGGAACCCTGCCCACCCTATTTTTGCGGGATGAACAAAAACTCAGGCTCGGATGAGCAGGGTTTGATCGTGAAATCAGGGTAAAGGTAACCCCGCAAAAATTTTATTTCTATTTTTTTTTCGCCTAAACTCGCCTGATGGCAGATTCAAGAAACAAGGGTGCGACATTTGAGCGCGATATCGTGAAGCGCATCAATGCGTTTGCCGACGAACACGCCCTTGGCTTTACCTGCAAGCGTAACCTCGACCAATATCAAACCGCTGACCTTTGTGACATCCAGATTCCGCGTCACTCGATTGAGTGCAAGGCGTACAAATCTGGCTGGTGGTATGCACCAGCTTGGTGGGAGCAGGTTTGTGCGGCTTGTGGCGACAACACACCCGTTTTGATATACAAGTTCAACAACAAAGCGATCAGGGTATGCCTGCCGCTTTACGCGATTAACGAAAATATGGCGCGAGATAACTCTCGGACAGCGGTTATCACTCTTGACGAGTGGTTTGATCTGTTGAAAGAGAGCTTTGACGGCCAACGAGAGGCTGCGTAATGGCTGGCATGGACGATATCGACATATTCGACAACCCATTTCGTGACCCAGTGTACGAAGAGCTTGGTTTTACCTTCGATCCAGACCGAAACCAATACTTTGAGGTGATTCAAGACCCAGAGTATGGCGCTATGCGCCGATACTATTCGCCTAGAGACCGCGAACCTGTCCCAGAGTTAAGTGATGCGCGTATGGCTTTTGACGAACAGCTTCAACGAGAGGACATGGCGCGGTATTTGTCACAAATGGGCGCTTTGGACGGTTTGGTAGGTGGCGCTTCCGATGCAGACATGAGGCGTTTTGGCCGCTCGAAGCCTGAAACGATGAAAAAAATGCGAAACAATAAAAAGCTGAAAGCCATGAAGATGGCTCGCTTGATGAGTGACATTGGCTTAGACACCAACGCCAACAGTGGTGGTGGTGTAAGAAGTTTAGAAATGGACTTGTTTAGGCGCAGCCGATGAGTAGTTTTGATGATATCGACATATTTGGCGCTCCCCCAGTCACTGGCTCAACCCGTGATCGTGATTTAGACCGTCTTGAGCAAATGGTTCGAGGTCGATACATCGATCCGCTTGAGCAGAAGGCCAAAGATATGGTGAAGAGTCAGGTCGCACAGGCGCTGAGCAGTGTGGAAGGGGTCACTGGGGCTGCAATAGCTCAGGTTGTTGCGCTTGCTGACTCCCAAGACCCAAATGACAAGTTGGTTTTCAACCAAATTGTTTCTCAGCTGAATTTGCCAGTAAATATCCGGCGGATGGGCGATGATTACATGGCATCTAAGCGGTTCGAGGGTGCTTTGGGCCGTGATTCGAGCGTTGATGTGATGGCTTATCGGCCAGACGAGGGTGAAACCCAGTACAGTTTGGGTGCTCAGAAGCGTTTTCCCAATCTTTTAGGCAAAGATTCGTCTGCTGAGGTGTCAGCGCGTGTTTCAACGATGGGTGACCCTGAAATTAGGGCTAGATTTGAGAAAAGATTCGCTGACGGCGGTGAGGTTGACATATTTGAAGCCGAAGCGCCGCGCAGAAGTCCAGATGCCTACCGCCGAGACGGTTCTCTAAAGTCCCAAACTGGTTTTTTAGGGCCGATTATCAATAGGCACAGCGGCAAACCGATGACAGAGCTGTCTATTGGCGTTGAGATTGGTGGTCGAGAGGTCGAAATACCTTCTATGGTGCCGACTTTGACCGAAGAAGAGCGTATTTTGCTGCAAAATTTGCGTATTGGCGTTGATCCAGTGCCCAAAAGCATTGCTATCAAGGCTAAGCGTCACGCTATGGAGCGAATTAAGGCTGGCTTGAATCCTTTTTTACCTGCTGAACCACAGAATATGAATCTTGGCGGCTCTGTCAGCACGATGATGGGCAGAACGCCTGAACCTGAGCTTCCAGAGCTTACTCCAGCGCAGCTTGCGAATATCGGAGCGGCTTTTGCCGACCCTTTGGGCATGGTTGACATCACGGGTGAGTACCCTGAGTTTCCCGCAGCGGGTGTTTCTACTGCTGAGATGGTTATGCAGGGGCCAAGATCGCCCAGTTTGATGGAAAATTTGCGCGAAGGCGACTATGGGGCAGCGGCGCTTCAGGGTGTGGGGGTAATTCCCGTCGTTGGAGGCGCTGCGAGGGCCATTCGAGGCATGCTGAAGGGCACAGACCGTCTTGCGAAGGCTCAAAAGGCTGGTTTTGACACCGATACGGTGTATTACCACGGTGCAGATGCCGATATTACCGAGTTTCGTATGCCTAGCCGTGAAACTGGTCAGACCAAGACGGTTGGCACGGGTGTTTTCATGTCTTCGTCGCCTGAAGTGGCTAGTTCTTATGCAAAATCCTTGGATGATGCAGCGGTTTACCCTGTTTACATCAACAAGCAGGAGTTTTTGAAGGTTCGGCCAGCGGAAAAAGGTAACTTTTGGAGCAGAATCCCTACTGACGGCCTTGTCGTGGAGTTTCCAGATGGCACCACAAAGCCTGCTACGGATGTTTTTAAGTTAGAGCCGGGTGAGACTGATACTGACGAGCTTTCTCGGATTGCAAGGTCTCAAGGCCGTAAAGGTCTGATAGTTGAAGGCGTTGTGGACGCAGGAGTCGGTGGTGCTGGTGAGTATCGGTATGCCACGCAATATCTGAGGGACAAAGGCTATGACGTTTCGCTGCCAATCGGCACAACGAAAGAGTCTTTTGACAAAATGAATGCAGTGCCGCCTGAAATCATGAAGGAAGCGCGACTGTATGCCAAAGCGCAGCTTTACAGGCCAGCGGACGTGGTTGTTTCTTTCGACCCCAAAAACATCCGCTCAGTGAACGCTCAGTTCGAGGATCTCGATTCGCCTGAGTTGCTCAAGGCGAAGGGTGGGGCCATAGACATCAACGACATAGATATTTTTGCGAGATAGTTCATGAGCATTAAAAAAGCAATCATCAGGGCGCAGGTCAACGACATTGGCCTGTACAGCAAAGCCGAAGATGTTGCCGAGAAGATGCGGCAAACGAAGGGCCGTGGTGATGATCTAAAACGATATTTCATGAAGCAGGGGGTGAAGGCCGAAGAGCTGGAAGCCCTTGGCTTGAACGATCTATTTCGCCAAGAAAGGGTCACTCAGCAAGAAATTTTGGATCGTATCGACTCAAACCGCATCGAAATGGAAGAAAAAGTCAGCACGGGGCCAGCGGAAGGTTCTTATGACTTTGACTACGACGAAGAAGACATCGATATTGAAGAAGCGTATGGCCCCGATTACCAAAGGGAACGAGCGGAGGAGCTTCTTGATGACATGCTTGACGCTTTTCTGCGTACAGACAACATCGAAGACTACGCAAGAAGATACTCCAATGATCAAGACGAGTTTTTAGAACTTGTAGCTCGGATGGAGCGAGTTATTGATGGCGAAGCGGATTTTGACACGCTGCCTAGAGCAATCCGCAACGACTTGTTAGACGACGCAGAAAACGAAGCCATTGTCGAATACGAGCAAAATCCAATCCGCAGAATCACAGTTCAAGTCACCGATCAAAACGCTGAGACAGAAAACATAGGCGACTTGCCCGGCGCGGCTTTCAGCTATTCGCTCGTCGGCAATGAAGACTTGGGCTTTACCCTAGATGGACGAGAAAGGAACAACGCCCCAGACAACCTTGTTCGACAGATAGATAACGCAAACATTTATGACCCAAACGAAGTGGTCGTGCAGCTTCGAAGTATCGCGGAAGAATACGGCGATATAGAGGGACTTGCTCGGGGCGAGACACGATGGGGCGAGTACACCCTAGACGGTGGCGAGAACTATCAAGAAGCGCGGCTTTCTTTGCCCAGTAAAGGCAAGGAGAGGTTCCGCGAGGGTGTTCACTTCCCTGATGACATCAACAACGTCTTCCACATTCGCACCAAAGACCGTGAAGGGCCGATGGGCGAAAAGATCTTGTATGTGGAAGAGGTGCAGTCTGACTGGGCGCAGCAAGGTCGTAAGCAAGGCTTCAAAAGCCCAGAGGTCGAGAAACAGGCGCAAGAGGCCGCGAGGCAACTGTTAGATGAGACAGGCCCACTTCTGGAAGAGCTGAGACTGAACCCAAGCACACGCGATAGACCAGATGATGGGTTAGGTTTCGCGGCGACGTTGACGGATCTTATAGAAGCCGCAAAGTATGCGCGACTAACTCAAATAAATTTAGGAGATTCCGATCTTGACCCTGCTGAAGTACAAGAGTTTCTACGCGGCAACTCCTTGGGCGCTGCTGGGAATATCAAAACTGCGCTGCAAGGGGCTGAACAAAGGGCAAGACAGGCGGCAAGCAACATACTCGATCAGGAATATCTCGACGGGTTTACGCAAGAGCAAAAGTTAGAGGCGCTTACTAATTTCATCATTCAGCGGAGGCACCCGGTAAACCTCCCCCAGATGGAACTAGACCTCATTAGGCGAAACATTCGGTCTGAAGTCGAGCAAACGCTGGAAGAAAAACCGGGTCGCGTTGATCAGATGATTTTGTCCGAGGCGAGGAAGCGTGGTGAGCTGCCTAAAGACGCTTATAATGATATGGCAGGGCTTCAGTTTGATGGCACCAACCCGAAGTTCGAGGCAGCTCTCACGCAGGCGAAGAAAGAGCAGCGCGATTACTTAGCGGGTATTGGCGTTGACCCGATGCTTTACTCAAAGCTGCAATCTGCGTTGGACAAGGCTGATCCAGAGGGCGCTAAGTTCAAAGCTGAACAAATGCAAAGAGGCAAAGCAGACGCTGGGCCATTCGTATTAGATACCCAGTCTTGGAACAAGTTGGCTATCAAATACATCTTCAAAAAGGCCGCTGAAGAAGGTTATGACGGCGTAAGCTTTGCGCCAGCAGACGCGCACATTGATCGCTGGGGCGACGAAGGCTTGCGGGTTCAATACGATGAAAACATACCAAGGGCCATCGATAAGGTTTTCGGCAAAGCGCCCATTATCCCGTCCAACCGACCAGAAACAATGGAGGTGGATGGTTACGAATCCCAGATTTACCACCTAGACAACCTAACGCGGGACGGCGATAGCATCTTCGAGAGGATGAAAGACCCCAACACCATGTTCGGCTTCGCCCCACTGCCGTTACTTCTCCCGCAAGGTATCGCTGGTTTACAGGGCTTGTCTCCAGAGCAAGCAGAGGAGCAAGAGCGCAAGGTACGCGAGCTTGAGCGCACATTCCCTGACGCCACGCCCAGCGAAAGGGCAGGCATACTCGACGCGCTCAAGGGCGCAGGTGAAGTCGCTTACGAGGGCTTATCTGACATGGTTATCGAGCCATTCATGGGAATGAGCGGCGCTGAAGCTGCGTTTGAGATGGGCGCTACGCCAGAAGAGGCTGAGGCAGCTCGCAGAAGAGCCGCTGCGATGGTGGATTTCGAGACTTCATCACCGACAGGAAAGCGTTACAAAGAGGCTGTAAAAGGCGGCTTGGGCGCTCTAGGCGAGTATTTGATGAGTGAGGGCGAGATGGGTCGCACACGATCAGGTATGCCGCTTGGCGTTAGCCGTGATCCTGTTCAGTTTTTGTTCCAAGAGGGCTTAGTCCCCGCAGCGGAAGCTGTGACTGAGGGTGCTCTGGGCATCATCGGCTTAGACCCAAGAGACACGGCAGAGATGGAGCGAGTTCGACAAGAAGCTGCTAGGCCGTTCATCGAAGCCATACAGCCTATTTAGCCACCTTCACAAACTCCGCAGTCACCTTCACCTCGACTTCTTCGTCTTGGTGAAGGGCTTCGAGTATCACATCTTCAATTAGGTCTTCGAGGACATCGAGATCCACCAGCGTCTTCACGCTAACTTCAGCTATTACTGTCATTTTTCTCATTAATGCCCCGTTCTTGTTTCCATAATCGAATAATGTAATCGGCCTCTGGCCCTGCGTCATGGTGCCTGTCGAGCACATGGCGGTAAAGCTTCATAGCTTTGTCGCTATCGGCTTCCAGCATCATGCGGAATGCTGCGGCGTCTAGCGTCTTGAAATACTTATCCATTGATCTCCTCTAGCTCCGCCAGCCACCACGCCAGATCCCCAGCCTTGAACTCTTCAAAGGCTTGCTCGACCAGCTCTGGCCTGCCAAGGCGCTCAGCCTCGGCATTGATCGCAGCTCGCTGGGTTACCCCGCGCTGCCACACCTTGTGATCGTCGCTGTACTCGAAATACCAGTCGTGTTTTCGCAGCAGCTTAATTAGCTTATCCATCATTCCACCCTCCACACTCGAATCACGCCTTCATCAGCGATAACGCGCTGCGCTGTTTTTTGCCCAGCTTTTTTTGCCTTGCCTATCAAGGCAATAGCTTCAGTCGAGTACGAGGCTCTTCTATCCTTTCCGCTTTTTTTTCTTACAAACTCAAAGGACACGCTGTCGCCTACTTCCCACGATTCGATAATCTTGTTTAGGTGTTGATGCTTGCTGTTTGCTTTGTTGGCCCCGCCCCTCGGCGGTATCGGCACATTCTTATCAATCTGCATCACTCTTCTCCACAAACTTAGCGAGCTTCTGCTCGATACTCGTCCACCGAGCTTTTAGCTCGGCCTCTTCGTCTTTACCGTGGCACCGAAACCAAAAGCAAGTGCCGATCAGCCCGTTGACGCGAGGATCGTCGGAGCTGCTACGCATAAGCGCAGACAGCATCTCGATCTCTTCGTTGGTGAGCTGGACGTACTGGGTTTTAAGTAGGGTCATCACGCCACCTCCTGAACTGGTTCGATGTAAGGGTTGACCAACGTGCGCCGCAGCTCACGGTAGATCGTCTTGAACGCATCGCCGTGCGGTTTATGGAAAGTGCTCCTGAGATAGCGGGTGTACAGCCCGTACTTCATTTGGATGTGGTGTGCTACCTCATGGGCGACCAAGCACTTGAGCAGCAGCTCACGGTCATCGCAGTCGATGATGTTGCCGATCACTGGGTCATCAGCAAACGAGCGGTACTCAGTGAACGAGGTTAAGCCTCGGCGGTATTCACCCATGTCGATGCAGATGTGAGTATCGGAGCCGTAGCTAGACTGACTGCGATACTTAGTCCGCACCTGAAGCCGCTTGAGAGCTTCGGTATACACGACAGGCTTGCCTTGATACTCGACCTCATATTGCTTCTTGCAGATTTCTTTTAAGCACTGCTTGGCAAACTTAACGACGAGCTTGTGCTCGTCTGGTGTCACGTTTGGGCCGCGCTTTGATTTGATTTCGGAACTCATCACGTTCTCCGTTGTTGGTTTCCAACAGCTTACCACATGCCGTGCCCATATGCAAACACCTATACAAAAGAATTTATTCAAATAAAGTGTTGCACATCGACACGGATGCCCTTATTATGCAATTTCACTTACAGGAGAAACGTGATGGAACTCAAAATTTATTTAGACGCTTGGATCGCTCAAGAGGATGACGGAACGGTTGTTCTAAAGCGCGGGTATGACCAATTCGTTCAAGACCTTGAAAAGTTGTTCGAGCTAAATCGAATGCGAACCCTTGATGAAGCAGCTCGCGCTGTCTCAATGCTCAAGGCTCAAGAGGGAGGAGTTTGATATGAGTTATATCGCACAACTTCGCTTTGAACGCATTTATGGCGACACATGGCATAGCTCGGACACCCTGAGTTCTTTTATGCCAATCTTTGCTGCACGAATTGAAGAGAACACTGAATTCTTCAAAGCCTATGCTGACCGCTTGATGCTAGAAAACTTGGAGCGCGGAATCGTAACCGCAGATGAATTGGAAAAATCTGCGAAGCAGCTACAAGATTGGCGCACAAAAAGAGAAGCAGAACTATCTCAAGACTTAGCCAAGGTGGATGCCAGAACTGTTGAATATCAAAAAGTGTTGAAAGCTATCGCTCTCAAGGAGGCGAAGTGATGACCGACAGAGAAATGACCGTTGAAGAGCAATTGCTACACGCCGACTGCCACAAGTTTTCTCGCCTGCATGTCCTGACCGCAGCGGAATCCATGATGCTGCCAGCCTTGTTCCGCAAGGGTGCGTCAGTGACTGAAGAGACGCTTTCTGCGTTTACGAACAAGGCGTTGCAGATCAACGAGCTTGGCGAGTATGTAGCGAACATGGCTCGCAAGCTTGCTGACACCGAAGACGGCAAGAAGCTGTACGCAGATTTTTTGCAGGAGGGCGCAGCGTGAGCGCCCAAACAAAGAAGGTTTTCTACAACCGAGTGCGCCGCACTTGTCTGAAGCACAACATCGACATCGTGTACGATGGAATGCCCAAGGCAGTGTATGGCGTGGAGTTGGTCAAAGACGGTCAGGTGATGTTCGCTGACCGCAGCACCGATAACATGCCGCTGGACATAAACTGGCAACGACTGCATCAAGAGATGGCCGATTACGGTTACAAAGGCGGTGTGAAATGAGCGGCAACCCACTCAAGCAAATCAACAACATCTATGGCTACGTCCGCGTATCCACAGACGAGCAGGTCAAGTCTGGCATCTCGTTGGAGACGCAGAAGCAGCAGATCAGTGAGTTTGTGCGTGAAAAGTACAACCGTGAGGTGACTGAGTTCTTTGCAGACGAAGGCATCTCTGGCACCCATGCGGTGCTAGATCGACCCGCCAGCCGCGATATGACTGACGTGATTGACCGCCATGACGTGGTGATCTGCACTCGGCTTGACCGATTGAGCCGCTCCAGCTCTGATCTTCTTGGTCTGATTCCAGTGCTGCAAGATATCGGTATCACGCTGTACTTCTGCGAGCAGTTTGGAGAGATGCCGATTGTTTACCCAGATGCAGGCAGATCGAAGGGTTTGGACGCTAAATTCGATATGAACTCGATGGCCAACCAGATCATGCTGATGGTTTTATCAGCGGTTGCCGAGATTGAACACGCGACCATCAAGGATCGATTTGCCGCAGGTAAGCTCGATTGGGCCTCACGCGGCTACGCAATCGGCGGATCTGCGCCGTATGGCTTTAGGCACGAAGAGGTCAAGACGGGCAGCAAGACCCGCAAGAAGCTGGTTGAGGTGCCTGAAGAGCAGGTAGTTTTGAAGACAATTTACAAACTGCACAAGCGCGGCTTTGGCCCTCGCAAGATCGCTAAGCAGGTCAACAGTATGCACAACATACCTCCGCTCACGCATTCCAAGGTGCAGCGCATATTGAACCGAAAATTTCAGGGTGTCCCTAACGCGGCATAGGCCGTATTATGTTGTCTTGATTGGAGGTCATTATGACGGCTTTAGACGATATTGAAGAGGCCATCGAGACGATGGAGGCTTCGCTTGCGACAGATTTCATGACGAATGCGGTGCGCGACATCATGCACACGGCGGTGCAGCGCCTGAAAGATGCCAAAGAAAAGCTGACTGACTGATGTCTCAGGAAGGTTGGGGTCGCGGCACATGGGGGCAGGGCGCTTGGGGAACCCCGCTTTCGATTGATGTAACGCCTACGGGACAGCAGGCGACTGCTGGTGTGGGCGCTCTGACGGTTGACGCTGAGGCAAATCTCACCCTTACTGGCCTTGCCATAACATCTGGCGTCGGCGCGGTCACTGTAGATGCTGAAGCAAACGTCACGCCCACAGGTCAGGCAATCACATCAGGCGTTGGCGCTCTTACAGTAGATGCGGAAGCGAATGTTGCGCCCGCTGGCCAAGCGATTACGTCAAGCCTTGGATCGATACAAGTGGTTGCAGGCGCTATCGTGCAGCTCACGGGACAGTCGATCACGTCTGGCCTTGGTGCGCCGACCACCGATGCAGAGGCCAATGTCACGCTCACAGGTCAGGGCGTCGCGTCTGGGCTAGGAACCCCTGCCGCCAGAACGGTAAACAACGTCTTTGTTGACGGCCAGCAGATTAACTCGGCCATTGGTGACGCAACTACGGTTGCAGGCGCAATTGTTCAGCTTACTGGCTTGTCAATGGTTGCAAGTGTCGGTGATATTCTGGTATGGGGCGAGATAGACACCAACCAAGACCCGTCCTACAATCCAGTCAGCACAACACAATCTGCGAGCTACTCGGCTATTGATACCAGCCAGTCCGCAGGATACGAAGAAATTAAAGCTGGCCGTGATGCCGCATAAACAGGTGATTAAATGGTAACTTACGTCAACGACCTCCGCTTGTCCGAATTGGCCACCGGGGAAGGCTCCGGGACATGGGGCACAACCACAAACACCAACCTTGAGTTGATAGGTGAAGCTTTTTCCTTTGGTACGGAGGCTATTACCACTAATGCTGATACGCATACTACTACTATTGCCGATGGCTCTACTGATCCCGGCAGGAGTATGTTTCTCAAATATACTGGCACTCTTGAT
>VMHT01026678.1_pt1 | contig 11500 bp, 21 predicted proteins | sample 4693611 | NCBI WGS metagenome assembly VMHT01 (sample SAMN12280063, study PRJNA550983) | marine metagenome | isolation source: seawater sampled from same location over 5 years 0.02-0.2 micron viral filtrate | place: USA: collected off the coast of southern California halfway between the port... ... | reverse complement strand
TTGAGAAGCTACGTGCAAACTATGGATTAAGTCAGCTTGACGCTGGAAATGTGCCAAATTCAAGTACGCAATATCCAGTAAAGGTGGCTTGCTCGTCAAAGTATCCGTCTTACCCGAATAAACACTAACTAAAGGCACTTCACCTAAAGAAAACTCCCCAGAATCCACTAATTCATAGTTTTTTTCATTCTCTGGGCCATCAAAATTACCTGCATAACTACTATCTTCCAAATTAATTAGATCTTTTTTAGGTGAAACCTTCCTGTAAATACTAAATTTACCTGGTTCGATCACCCTGACTTGATCAAAGACCTGTTCACCAAATTCTCCTGACGGTACAACAGCCTTTTCAGCAATTCTCACCTGTATCAAGCTGCCATAATTGACTTCTCGATCTAATCTCCAACCATAAATATTCGTTGGATCAATTTCTATCCAATATGGCCTTCTATTTTGCGCTCTTTCTTCTGCCAGACTTAATGCCCCTGTTGGTGCAGGGTAATCAACTAAAATATGACTCTGACCATAAGTCAAAGAACAAATAAGCACCCTTCTCGCATACTCATCTAAATCTGATCCACATCCATCAACATCTTTAGCAAAAACATCAGTCCAATATGGATCACCTATTAAAGCAATAGGCTTCCTCATGATTAAACCTGTTGCTGCTCTAATTAATCGCTGCGTATATGGTGAAAATACTGCTCGATTTACTCTAGATAAATAAGCTGTGTAATCCTCCCGTGGCTCAAGAGGAAGAAAAGCTTCCGAATTATCTCTTAAATATTCAGTCCCATTCGTAACGGCCTTCATAATTTCCCACCCCTTTACCATGTCCATCACTGCACGGGTGCGAGTGAATGGACTATCAGAACCACCTACACTGGTAGAACTTGTAATGTTGGTACGAATTGGGCCAGGTACAGAGTACGTCACGAAATTACCCCGTTATTGTTTATTCCTTAAATAGACGCAGTTAATGTTCCATTCATTTGGAAACTGATGTTTACAACTTGTAAATCACCAACAGTAGTTGAAAATTCTGCTCCTGTGACAATGCCGTTAAATGCAAGTTTCTTAGAACCTGAAGTTGCTAAATATAACTCAAATTGTGCGTCAGCAGGATCTTGAGCTGTTAAAACATCACTCAAAAATTCTGCTGTTTCATCACCAGAAGTTGCTGTATAAAGCAATTCAACAGAACCACTACCGTCAATAAAACTACCAACATACGCTCTAGTAGAGGCTCCCTGTGCGGTTGTTTCTAAAACATCCTTTGTTACAGAAAAATTCCAACTCCGTGTAGAGGCAACAGCACCAACTGTTCCAGTGCCATTTTTGAACTTAACGGAGCCTTCTTCGCCACGATAGAAAGCCATGATCTAAAATAAAAATAGACTATTTCTAATAGTCTAACTTGTACTCTCTACTTTTTCAGCCTTTTTTGTAGAAGGTTTTGATTTATTAGCCATATATTGCTCGCAACGTCCATCCCATAAACCCGCAATCCTCTTCCCTTTGATTTTTTCAACAATGTCTAGTTGCTCTTTAGTCAGCTCCATAGTTACTTCCCTTTAGTTTTCTTAGTAGAAGCCTTTTTGGACTTCTTATTCCCCTTTACCTTAGCTAAATACCCTTCACATCTCTTCGTTCCAGCAGACTTCTTCATTTCCTTAGTAAATTCTGTACCCAGTCTGCCCTAAAGTCTCAGGTTTTGCCAAATTGAACTGTTGTAAACATAAATAACCGAAAGCATCAAAAGCATGATCAACACCAAGGTTTTTATTAGGTAGACCCGTATTCGGTGCATAAGTCAACGTCCTTAAAGACTTAATTAACTGTTTACATCTTGGGTGAATAAACGTCCTCCTACTACCACTCGCATCTAATAAAGCCGTATTAACAGCAGTAATCTTATCCCTTATCTTCCACGGTGCTTTCGGACTTGAAACATTAAATCCACTCCTCCTTAAAATACTATGATCAGTTGCACCAACTCCACTAGTTTTCCTCGCTCCACCTGTAGGGTCAGGACATGCTATTACTCGTCTATCTACCCCATATCTCCTCGTCACTTCTTCTGCAAAGTCCCATGTGGTTGCCCCACCTGTGAGCATGATTTCGTCAAACACATACAAATTCTCCCCATCCCTTACCGCACATATTCCTGACATCGGATCTACGTTAAAGTCAACTCCTAAAAGTATTGGCATCACATTAATATCCTTCGCATCAGTCGAAATATTCGCATCTCCAAAACTAACAGCAACTAACCCAGTTAAATTCTCAAAACTTGCCTCAAACTCCTGCCGAAACGTTCTCCCATCTAACTGCGCCCTAGCTGCTTCAACTTCCTCCTCTGGTACATTCCCCCCCTCAATTGTCGTATAGCACCATCTCTGCCATTCCCCCGTAGGATCACTCGCCGTACAACACCATAAATCATAAAACCAACTCGCCGTCCCATCAGGTGTACTAATAAATAACGCCCAACCCTGTTTATCAGCTAACGCAGGTCTAATTACCTCAAACCACACCTCCGAACTCATAAAAGCAGCTTCATCTAACACAACTCCCGATAAACTTCTTCCCCTCAATGCCATCGCATTTTCTGTTCCCTTCAGTTCTATGGAGGAACCATTAACAAGGTCAAGTCTCAAATCTGTCTCATTCTTTGCCGCTATCCATACCTTCGGAACCAGTTTCTTCAACGCTTTCCACGCAATATCCTTCGCCATCCGATATGTAGGCGCACAATAGAAAAATGTCTCCCCTGGTTTCTCAATCGCTCCCCTCAAAAGCTCAATACAACTCAAATAACTCTTCCCAAACCTCCTCCCCGCTACCAACACCCTAAACCTCTTCTCACTATTAAATACCTCCCCCTGTGCCCACCTTAAATTAATTTCTGGTGCAGATTTTACCGTCATACATTATCATTTTTATTAATAATACTAGCTCCCCCTAGTCCCGTGGCATCTAAAGACGAAATCCTAGCTAGAAGACAACGCCTATACCGTAGACAATCTGATGGTATGCCCGCTAGACAACTGGTCATAGACCACGCTAGTCGTGAAGGCATCACCGAACGTACAGGCTGGGATGATTGGGATCAAATTAGAAAGTGGAATGAAGAAGATTGGGCCGTAGAACGTGGCTCAGTAATAAGCCGTATCCAAACTATGCGCTTCCGTGCCATAGATAAAGCTATGAAAAAAGGACAACTCCAAACAGTTGCTCAACTCCTAGCTGACATGGGCAAAGTCGTAGGTGAATCAGTCGAAACAATTAATGTCCAAGCACCCGAACTCTCTATCAAGGTCGAAAAGAAAAAATCTTGATTTCCAATATATATTTAGGGTACCCGCAACCTGTAAGCAATAAAAAAAATTCGCTACCCTACCCCCTAGGCAATATTACCTAGGGATTATTAAAGGGTTTTTGATTTTTTTAGACTGTAAGCTCCATAACAGTGTGTCTGTAAGCTCCGTATTTGTTGTCTAGGTGGTCTTTTTTTCTCTCTGCACCCTTTCGTGTCTTATTTGGTTTTCCTGTCGCTACAAGCTCAGGGTTCCCAGTTGCAAGACTTCTTTTATCTGAGATAAAAAATACTTGATACATTTTTGTTTAATTTTGGTTTGTTTACTCTTTAATAATATCTCATCCTTAAGCCAATAGCCTATAAAATTAATATTATTTAATAATTTCAAATTGTTAATTAATTATTAATAATTTATTTTCTACACTATTCGTGTAGATTCTGATGTATAATTAATCTATACAAAACAATTTCAGTTAATCAGCTAAAAACAACCTCATCCTTTCGCCTAACTCCAATAGTTGGCAAGCGTCACACCAAAACATCTTTCCTGTACGCACTGCAAAGGATACATTAAAAAACCAAAACCCAAACCAATCAAAATGAAATTTTTAATTATTCCAATTAGTTATTTTTTACTGATAGCGTGCGGCGTTCATACGCTTAGTAATTCACTTTCTGAGATTACGGAAAGAGATTGTATCAACAGTAATAATCCTTATTCGTCGGCTTGTCTATATCTATCTAGGAGTAAGTAAGAAATGAAAACAACTAAAGAATTATTTGAGGATCTAGAACAAGACGCTTTAAGCATTATTGGATGTTCTACAAGTTTATTAGATGCAATAAAGGCAAGAGATAAAGAGATAGAAGATTTAAAACTACAACTACAAACAATCAATCACCCTTTAAAAAAATGATCGAATTTAATCAACCTTACGAGTATCAAGGGAAACTACCTCAAGAAATTAAAGATGATTTTTTTGAGATAGCAGAAGGTAATGAGCTTTATGTACTTAGAGCATTAGCTAATCAATTAAGCACGGATAAACTAGGCGAGTTTATAGATGATCATGCAATGGGCAGGGTATAAGATGAAAAATAAAATAAACTTATCTGATGATTCTTTATTCGAGATCATATCAATTTTAAGGCATGATCTCGATGCATGGGCTGATTTTTATACTGACAATTGTCCCTTTGATTGTGAGGTAGATAATATTAGTCAAGTATCAACTAATGAATTAAAAAAGCATATTTCATGGAAAATATTAAATCAAATTAATAAAAGTAATTTTTTTAATACTCAAAAAATTGCTAAAGACTGGCAAATAAAGAGAATAAGAAAGGATATAGATAAAGCATTAAACCCATGGAATATAGAGCAGTTGAAAGACTGCTAAACAAAAACAAACCAATGAAACAAACCAATGAAAGACCTATTAAAAGTTAGTTCAGGTAATGCCAAACTAAGTAATAGAAATATATTTTCTATTCCTGCGGGCCTTACCTGTCCTAAAGCTCGACTCTGTAAGAGTTGGGCTAAAGTTATCAATGGAAAGAGGCAAATAGTTGACTCTGATACCACTTTATTTAGGTGCTATGCGGCGAGTCAGGAGAATCAATATCCAGTGGTTAGAGATAATCGTATATATAACTTTAAAGCGATTTTAAAAGCTTTAAGGCGTGGCAATGCAGTTGAATTAATAGATAAAAGTATTGATAAAAATTTAAAGATTACAAGAATCCATGAAAGTGGGGACTTTTTTAGTTTGGATTATTTAAAAGCATGGTTAGAAGTAGCTAGAAAGAATCCTGATAATATATTTTACTGCTATTCCAAATCGCTTAGTTATTTTCTAGATTTGGGGATACCTAGTAATTTTCTAGTTACTGCGAGTTGGGGTGGCTATGAAGATCACTTAATAGAATATTTTGAAAGAGATTCTAGAGTAGTTTTTAATGAAGATGAAGCTAAGAAACTAAAACTACCTATTGATCATGATGATTCAAACTGTTTAAAAAAGGGTAAACATAGTTTCTGTCATTTATTACACGGTACTCAACCTAAAGGAAGTGAAGCAAGTAAAGAACTAGGAAAGAGAAGAAAACTTAAAAAGAATAATAAATCAATCTTTACAGGTTACTCAAAATGAATAATGCTCAAAAGTTCGATCACTTAAAAGAAGAAATCAAACTTTTTATTGAAGAAAAAAAAGTTGATGGATTAATTGATTCAGATATTAAAAAAGAAATAGCCAAACCTGAAAAAAAAGGTGGTTTTGGCGTAACTTTAAGAACTGCTCAACGATGGTTCCTAATATTAAATGATCCTCAAATAGGAGACTATGAGACTCTAGGGAATAAGCAAGAAGTAAATAGAAAAGGATCAAGCTTAATCCATGAAAACTTAGAACGATTGGTATTAAGTGAGGATAAAGAAGAAAGATCAATTATAAAAGAAGAAATAGAGATTATTACTAAGGCATTAAAAGGAGTCAATACAATTAGAACTTAATTACTGTCGTAACGACTGTCGTTTCAATTGCTAAACCAATAATATATAACTAATTATTAATTTATTCTATACTATTAGCCTATAGTTATCTATAGGCTTTTATAATGGATATATACCAAACAAAACAAGTTTGGAAGTCCATAAACAGGAAGACTTAAAAAGCTGCTGGTAGGGAACCGATAAAAGACACCTACACCACAACAGAATTTAGTTAGTCAGGTTTAACTATTTTCAATAAACCAATTAAAACAATGTCAAACCAATTTTCAGAAGAATACTATGAAAGACTTAAAGAGTCTTTCGCTGATAAAAATGTAAGTCTAGAAATAGATTCAATAGAATTTAATGAAGCATTTAAAGAACACTTACAAGACTTAGAACACTTTAATAATCATCCTTCATTAAGTGCTTATGATAGAAATCCATCATTAGCAGGTTAGAAAATGAAAAATAATATTAATGAAAAATTAGAGGATAAGTCTGCTAAAAAAGCAGAGTTAGAAAAGCAATGGTTTGCAAGACAAATCACAACTAAAGAATTTCAAGATTCTATGAATGCCTTGGATGGAATCCAGGTAGTGAATGGAGTAATCATGAATGTCGATTTGAATGAAAAAATATCATGAATGGAAAAATCATCTTGAATGGCTCTGGAGAAGGAACTAGAAGGTTTTACTTGAATGAAAAATTTGAAAGAGTCTGGATAGATATGCCATCAACTGAATGGCAAAAGTATCACTCAAATCCACGTTACCCAAACAAAAATGAAACTAAAAAGAACTAGAAAAGAACGTACTTGCCATGAATGCAAGAAAACGATCTTAAAGAATGAAAGTTATGGGCAAAGATCTATAACTTTGGGATCAAAACAAGATGGAGAATCAGAATCATTTGATGGAGATTATTTAGTAGTGCATCAAATGAGAATCAAGGTCGATATATGTCAGGAGTGTGCAGCATGACTACTAACATCATCTCTGAAACTTCTTATTTTACTGATAAAGAACTGGAACTTTTTCATGAATGGGCAGAAAAGGAAATTAAATCTAGGAAAAGGATACCTAATGAAGCACATCAAGCAGGAGCATATGATATTGCAGCAAAAATATTAAGAGCGATATATGCAAGAAAAGAATCAAACATAAGCTTTAAAGACCAAAACTCATGAATGCGAAATATTACAATCTACATTTGACAAATATATATCCACCATGTAGATTGCATGTAGTTAAACACCTAATCAACCTGTATCAAGCCTGTATTATGGAAACTCAAGCAGTCGATATATCCAAGAAACTCATTGATTCATGCAAGCTTCATATGGCTGAATGGCACTCCCTCAAAGGATTTGTACATGACATGATCGCTCTTGGGATACAAACAAAATATAAGGACTTGACAACGTATGATATAATGAAAACCGACCGACAGAAAGAAAAAAAGAAAGAAGAAAGGGAGGTTTTCTATACTAGTAAAGTAGAGAATATAATAAATAAGGAAAAAAAGAAAAAATGGATTTTTACAGAGAATCAAATACCTGAAGATCTTCATTTTTGTAAAGATTTAGTCGTCAAGTTTTGGGCAGAAAAATCAGGAGCAAAGAGTCAAGAAGCATTTAAGCTTTTAATCGGGCCTAAAGGCTTAAAAGGAATTGCTACCAAGTACGGGAAAGGAACAGGTGTTAGTGCTGTCTTAGATCAGCTAGAAGAGGCCATAGCCAATAAATGGCAAAGTATTACCCTAAAGAACTACGAAGCCTTTGGAAGACCAAAGAACGCTGATAAGGAGCCTGTAACGAATCATCCAGCAGGAAGAGTCTTCAGGAATGGGAGGTTTGTCGATGACTAGACGAGTGAATGGCGTAAAAATCCCTGAACGCAAAACAACTTCTCCTCAATTCAGGTCTAAATGGTTAAAACTGATTGATTCTTACTCCTTAATTGAATGCCAAAAGCTTAAAGATCAAATTATGGGTAAGAAATGGAAGTACACAATGACTAATCCTTATTCAGTAGAAGAACGATTTGTTCTTGTCCTATTGAATAAAAGATTAGAAGCACCAATCAAGAGTTATCAAAATGGAACCACTCTTTAACAACCTTCGTTCAATCACTCTCAGGTTAAAGAAAGGATTACATACACCTAATCCTGCTAATCCCGATGTCCCTATGTGGACATTGGAGGATTTAGATGAACCGAGTCCAGGTTTTAAACACAACATTGAACAGGCAAATAAGCACCTTGATATTTTTCCGAGAGGTTATCAAGGTGTACGACACAAAAACCTAGCAAGAGAAAATCTTGCTCCTGAAGTAACTGAATCTGTAGAGGTTATTGACCCTAAAGATTTCCCAACTAACTAAAACAAATGAATCCTTTTGCAAAGTGGATGCACGTTCGTGCTTTAAAACGTACAGATCCTTGGTCTTCTTTTTGGCTTGATTCTTTACCAATTCATCGTAAAGAACCTGACCATAAATATATATGGGAGCCTACAAAAGAAGTTCTTTTATATTCAACAACTCAGGCTTGTAATAACAAAACACCAGAGGCTTTAGCCAATATTGAACGCTATAGATATGGCGTTAATGGTTGGGAAGCTAGAGGTAAAAAAGTTCACTGGTGTTTAGAACAAAAAATGTTAGGTGATCCTTCACCTGATCCTGAACTTTATGGTGAATGGGTTGAACCATTATTAAGTGATCCTTTTTGGGAAAACTTTGAACCTTGGGCAGTGGAATATATGTTGTGTGATCTTAAGAAGTCTGTTGGAGGTCAATTAGATCTTCTTGGATATGATCATGCGTCAAATCGTTTGATGTTGATTGATCTTAAATCTCAAAGCAAATCAGGTCGTACTTATTCAACTAATGCTCAATTAGGAAGTTATGTAGAGGCATTAAAAACACATCATGGATTAGAAGTTGATGTGTGTAAAACAGTTTGGGCTAAACCTGGAAAGACAACAATTGGTGATGATCAACCCGTTAATGAATGCCTAGATGCATGGCATAAAGCATGGGAAATATTTGAAGAAAAGCAGGAGGTTCTTTTTTGATGGAACTTAGGGAATATCAAACAACTGCTTTAAATGAAATCAAATCACATTTAAGAAAAGGCAGTAAAGCTCCACTTCTTGTCTTACCTACTGGTGCAGGAAAAACTATTGTTTTCTCTGAACTAAGTAAATATTTAATTGATCAAGGAAAAAAAGTTTTAATACTGGTACATCGAAGAGAATTGGTTATTCAAGCTTGTAGCAAGTTAGATGAAATCAATACCGAATATGGCGTAATCGCTCCATCTTATAAATCGACAGAAGATCCATTGCAGGTTGCTTCTGTTTATACATTATCTAGGCGTATGCACAAACTTAATTATACTCCTGATTATATAATTTTTGATGAAGCACATCACGTTGCAGCTAAGACATGGATTGAAGTGGTAAATAAATATAAAAAAGCTATCAGAATAGGAGTAACTGCAACACCTATTAGATTAGACAACAAACCGTTAGGTGCTTATTTTGATGTTTTAATTAAAGGCACAGAAGTTAAAGATTTGGTTGAACAAGGTTATTTGTGTAGTCATAAAGTATATGCTTCACCTTCTCAACCAGACTTTTCTAAATTAAAACTAAAAAGAAACGATTATCTGAAAAAAGATATATCAAAATTAATGAAAGATCCAGTTATCGTTGGTAATGCCATTGAACACTATAAAAAATATTTATTAAATAAACCTACTGTTGTTTTTTGTGTTGACATTCCACATGCTCAGACGATACTTGAAAGATTTTTACAAGAAGGTATTAAGGCGGCTCTTTTAACTGGTGATACTCCTCGAACAGAAAGGGATCAAATATTAGATGATTTACAAAATCATATTATTCATGTTGTTGTTTCAATAGATGTTATTAGTGAGGGAACAGATTTACCTTGTGTTGAAGGAGCAATTCTTTTACGTCCAACAAATAGTGAATCTCTTTATAGACAACAAGTAGGAAGAGTATTACGACCAGCAAAAGGCAAGACAGCGATTGTCTTAGATCATGTAAATAATACAATTACTCATGGATTTATTGATGAGCATAGAGATTGGCAGTTAATAGATAAAGAAGATGAAATAGAGGGCAAGAAATTAGCTAGACCATCAATAAGAATTTGTAAACAGTGTGGACATATTTTTGAATTACAAAAAGCTTGTCCTGCCTGTGGATTTGAAATAACTAAAAAGGAATTAGTTGAGATAGAAGGACAGCTAGAAGAATTAAGAAAAACAAGAGCAAAGTTAACAAGAAATTCGCTTGTAACTTTAAAAAAAAGTTTTGAGACTTCTATATACTCTGACAAAAAATTTGATGAAAAAAATAAACAAAAACTAAGAAGGTTATGCTCTAATGAAAAAATAATATTTAAAAATATATGTAAAGAACATCAAATCGGAGATAATATATCGTTTTACAATCAAATAGCCGCAACAGGGACATCAACTCCTGTAGCAGGAGTGGTTATAGGTTTTAAAGATAATGGATTTGAAGATGTATATCAATATGATTATATAATTCCTGAGATTCCGAAATGGGATTGGATTATAGAAGGAGGATATGACTCTTATTGGTTCCCCGATTTTATACAGCCAGGAATGAAACTTAGTGATATTCCAGATTACATAGATTTAGAATATTGCTTAGATAGGGAAAAAATGAAAGAACAATTAGGCGATGGATTAAACGGTTACTGGTGGCAAGATGTTGTTAAATATCTAACAAAATATCGAGATGAAATTAATATGCGAAGAAATGATAGTAGCTCACAATTTAATTTAAACCGTTTTGAAGTATGGTTTGATGCTGGTTTTGGACGTGGAAAATATACTTATTTACAATCAACAAAATATTCAAATAAAAATGAGAAATCTTTTGCGAGAATAGATTTAGCTAATATGAAAAGAATAGAAACATTTGTAAAGAAAGAACATCGAGGTTATACACCTGTTTTACTTACTCCATACGGAATCAAAGTTCAGAAAGGAAATCAAAAATATATGGTAAAAAATAGAGATAAAATTAGAGATATAAAAGGAACTAAAGATTCTTTATTAGATCAATTTATAAGAATAGTTAAAAAGAATGGATTCAAAGCTGGATATAATATTGATTGGGCATATCAAAATGTTTATGCAAAACAACTTATTAAAAACATGAAAGGATGAATGACATTTTTATTCCTGTAATAGGAATCCCTGCTCCTCAAGGAAGTAAAAGACACGTAGGCAATGGGATCATGATTGAGAATAGTAAACGTGTGAAACCTTGGAGACAAGATGTAAAAGAAGCAGCATTGATTCATTACGATGGAGAAATTATTGATCAAGCTGTAGAAGTAGAAATTATATTTTCATTCGCAAGACCTAAAAGTCATTACGGTACAGGAAAGAATGCAAGGAAATTAAAACCTTCTGCTCCTGTATTTGTAACAAGTAAAGGAAGAGGTGATATTGAAAAACTTGAAAGAGCTACTTATGATGCACTATCTCAGAGTAGTGGAGGTACTGTTCTTAAAGATGATTCTTTGGTAGTTAAGAATAGAAACATGAAACGATATTGCGTAGAAGGAGAACATCAAGGAGCAAAGATTACGATACGAACATTAACTTGCTAA
>VMHT01051857.1_pt1 | contig 11501 bp, 18 predicted proteins | sample 4693611 | NCBI WGS metagenome assembly VMHT01 (sample SAMN12280063, study PRJNA550983) | marine metagenome | isolation source: seawater sampled from same location over 5 years 0.02-0.2 micron viral filtrate | place: USA: collected off the coast of southern California halfway between the port... ... | reverse complement strand
TGCCGCTAGTCAACTTGTTACTTTAGCTAAACCTTTCAGAGGATATAAAACATGGCATCGTTATTCTGATAAACAAATTAAAGTATTAAAAGATTGGATACTTTGGATTGGTGAAAGGGATAGTATTGATATTAGAGCCGGTTTACCTGCTCTTATTAAAGAAAAAGGTGCTGATGCATTTGAATATAATGAAGACGTGAAGAACGGTAAACTTAAAGGATTATGGACACATACAAATGTTCGTACAACAAAAGTAGATATGTTTCCTCAGCCTGAATTAATGGATATGTTAGTATCATTATAAAAAAATCTTAACTATGAAAAAGAAGATGATTGCATTATTATTAAGTTTAGTATTATTATCTAGTTGTGGGGCTACTAAACCTGCATCCGATCGTTGCTGTGAGGCTGAAACTAAAACTGAAACTATAAGCGGAGAAAATGATCCTATAATGAAATTATTACTCTCAGGATTAATTATACTTTCCGTAAACTTTTTATTTACAAAATAATGGAAAAGTATATATACCGAGGAAAGCTTGATAGGGTTATTGATGGTGATACAGTAGATGCTCTTATTGATGTTGGTTTTGATATTTGGATTAAGAAGCGTATTAGATTTTCAGGTTTGGATGCGTGGGAAAGCCGTACTCGTAATTTAGATGAAAAGAAAAAAGGATTAGCCGCAAAAGATAGGGTAAAAGATCTATTAACCAATGTAAGCTCAAAACCTGGCTTCTTTAGAATTAAATCCTATGGTGTTGGTAAATACGGAAGAGTATTAGGTCAGCTATTTATTATGGATAGCGAAGGCAAACAATGGGACATTAATGAAACTCTAATAACTGAAGGTCATGCTTATGTCTATGACGGTGGGAAGAAAAAGAAATTTTCTTAAACAATTTTCAATAAATGTATATAATTAATTAATCAAATAAAAATCAAAACAAAATGAAAAAACTATTTACACTTTTATTAGCAGCTACATTACTAGTGGCATGTAATAATACCAAAACTGAAAAGGTTAATACAACGACCGAAGCAAATAAGGTTGAAATTTTAGTTACAAATTCAACAGATCAAATTGTATCTATTACTGCAACCTATGGGATTGATACACCAGGTCAAGTATGGAATATTAATCCAGGTGATTCTGCTACTATCGCATCTAACTGCAGTGCTTCTGGTAGAACCTTACCAACTGAATGTTCAGAATTTCAAGCTCAGTTATTACCAGTAGGCGGATCTGGAAATCCTTCAACTGGAAAATTTAGCTTGTCGTATCAACTAGAGCCAGGTAATCAATTAAAATGTATTGATTGGAATGCTTATGGTTCACCGATGGAATCTACAATTTATTCTTTAGATACAGATTGGAAATACACATTAACATGGGGAAGTAATCCAGCTAACCAAACAGGATGGCCAATTAAAAATACCGTAGAGATAAAAGATGCTACATGTACAACTACCGCTGTAACTGGTGGTACTGGATTTAAATGTGAGTAATTGACACAATGTCATACCTAAACATAGAAAGATGACAATATTTCCGAAAAACCGTGCTACTTCACTTATGGCACGGTTTTTTCAGTATATTAATTAAATAAGGAATAATCCTTGTTATAACTAAAAAATAATTAAAACTATGTTTACATTTAAATCAAATTTTGATGAGATCCTAAAGGACCATCCGTTTTGGGGAGAATTAGATAAAATTAAAAATCCCTTTAAAGAATACCACTTCGATAAAGAAGATGGTAAATACATTTTAGAAATGCCAGTTCCTGGTTTTGATAAAGAAGATATTAAAATTAAACTTATTAAGAATGACCTTAGTGTTGTAATTGAAAGTGAAGATAATCAATGGACCCCACCTTTAAATAAAAGGTTTGGTTTACCTGATGATTTTGATAGAAAGAAAATTAAAGCTAAAGTAGAAAAAGGTATACTATATGTTACTATACCAACCAAGAAAGATTTAGAAAATGATATTGAAATATTGTGAAACTAAATTAATTAAAGGTATATAATAATAAACAAATTTATAAATTATGTCACAAGAAACTAAAGAGACTCAAGAAATGAATCAAGGACAAGCAGTTAACGTTCTTATTCAAGCTGCAAGGATTGCTCAACAGAAAGGTGCATTTACATTAGAAGATGCTGAAATGGTATCAAAAGCTATTAAAGTTTTTGTTCCACCAACAGAAGCAACTGAAGGTAATGATCCTGTAGAAAATACAGAAACAGAAACACCAACTGAACCGGTAATTGAAGCTGTGAAGTAAACTTACTTACTAACAACCTTAAAGAGGGAGGAGAAATCCTCCCTTTTTTAGTCAAATAAATAAAATAAAAATAAGTGAGGAGAAGTAGAAAGGTTACTATTTTACCAAAAACCATTAATAGAAGAGTTAATAAAATTGTGCCTAAAAATTCTAGGAGAAGTTTAGGTGTGTCAATTAATTCAAATATTAATAATTCGCATACAGAACTAGGTAAAAATAGTTCACACTTAATGAAAGAAATAATATTTGTTGCTTATTATACAAAAAATACTCCGTATGAAAATGAAGCAAAAAAATTAGAGGCTTCACTAAAAAACCTTAATCTTATATATGACATAGTAGGAGTTAATGATTTAGGTGGATGGCAGGCAAATACTAGATTCAAGGCTAATTTTTTACAGCAAATGCTATTAAAACATAAAGATAAAAATTTAGTATATGTTGATGTTGATGCAGTCGTACATTCTATTCCTATTCTATTTAAGGATTATAAATATGATATAGGTATTAGGTACCAAGATTTTAGATGGAAAACAAATGAATGTTTAAGTGGTACTATATTTTTATCTAACAATGAGAAGGTTATGAGATTATGTAAAGAGTGGGAGAAGATAAACATAAGAGAGAAAAATAATAATTCTAATTTAGAGCAATGGAATTTAGGAGCTGCTATTGATTTATTAAAACCATCTTTACAATTAAGTGTAATAAATATACCACCAGAGTATACTTTTATATTTGATAGCATGAAAAAATTATATCCTAAAGTTAAACCTGTCATTGAACACTTTCAAGCAAGCAGACAAAATAGACATAGAAGATGAAAAGAAAAAAAATACGGAAAGTTATAATTAATCCTAAGTCTTCTATTAAAAAGAGAAATGTTACATTATCTGTTACTAATACCGATAGACAGATAAAACCAAGAATTAGGATAAACAATAATAAGATTATTATAACACCAGAGCTTTATTTGAATAATGAAAATTTTTCAAATTCATTAAGAAAAAAATCTGAAAAGGAAATTTTATTTAACGAATTAGATAAATATGCATTATCGGAATATAACATTGCAAAAACTAAAGGCGGCCGCATAATTAATATGGTATTTCATGGTCATTGGGGCTGGGTCTTTTCTATGATGGTTGAAAAGTATACAAACCTCTTAAAAGATTACCATATAATTTCATCGGTAAATCCAATTCAAGGTTGTGATGTATATCAATATTGGAGACCAGTTTCACCAGGAATGAAATTAATGATAAAGAAATATCCACCTACACATGAGTTTTTTAGAAAAGGTATTCACATGGTTCATGATAGCCCTTATGATAATTTTAGATCTAACACTGCCTTTAGAAAGTCTACGCTAAATCACTTTCATAGTTTACAATGCACATCTTTAGAACAATTTAATTTTTATAATAATTTTAAAGGAGATGATACATATTCTTGGTATACTCCACTTGGTGTTAGTGAAAATATTATTAAAAAACCTACATATAATAGTAATGGAAAAATTAGGTTAGGTTTTTGTGGCAGAATATATTCTGATAAAGTAAAGGGTGAAGAAGAATTAATTAAATTAGCAAAACAATTACCTAGAGATAAATTTGAATTTGTAATAGCTTCTCCAAATGCAGAAACTTATGTTAATATATTAACTAACGAATTAGGGTTTAACGTCTATAATAAAGGTGCGCATGGTATGAATTATGTATATAGTAAAATAGATGTTACTTTAATACTTTCTAAATATGAAGGAACACCATTACCATTGATAGAATCTATAAAGTCAGGGACATATGTATTAGGTAATGATGTTGGTGAAGTTTCTACTCTTTTAAACGATCAACATATTATTAAATCAATTAAAGATTTAAAAAACAAGCTTAATAAAATATATGATGATAGGTCTATTTTGAAAACCTTTTTTGAAGAATCTGAAGATCTGATTAAAGATAGAACTTGGTATAATTTTATAACACAATCTGAAAATATATGGAAAACGATATGGTAGTATTTTTATCTTGGCATAATAGTTTACCTGGATTTATACAAAAGGTTTACCACAACCTTAATTTGCCTAAGTCTTTTATTTCAACCGATTTTATAAAAGGTTTAGATGATAATAGATTAATGTCTTCTTCTAATTCTTATAAAGCACCTACTGATTATTCTATGATTAATCTTTTAGAAAACTTAAAACCATCTCATATAGTTGTTTGGAATGGTGATTTTAATGATTCAAAGAGAGGATTCCAAGTTAAGTTAATTTCTTTAATTAAATCTACCTTTCCAAAAATTAAATTTGTATATTGTGAACACGGATGGTTACCACAAAATGTAACTTTTTCTATTGATAAATTAGGTAGTAATGGATCATCCTCAGTAACTCTTAGATCTAATTTTCCAGTAAAGCCTACAATGCAACCAGTATTTAATAAAAGAGAGCAGTATAATAAAGCAGCAAAACCTGTTAATGTTAAAGATTATTTGTATGTTCCTTTACAATTAAATACTGATACTCAAATAACAAAATACTCTCCACATTTTAAAGATATGGCAAATTTCATTAGTCATATAAGTAAATTATTTCCTGGTGAAAAAATTATTGTTAAAGCTCACCCTAAAGATACGCCTAATAATCTCTCTAAATATAGAGATCTATGTAATAAGTTAATTAATGTAAAATTTGTTATGGATAAAAATAATATAGGTTGGTGTAAGTATGCTAAGGGTGTTATAGCAATTAATTCTACTGTAATAAATGAAGCTTTAGTTTTTAATAAACCGGTAATGACCTTTGGGTTAAATACGTTTTCTAATAAAAATGTTACTTATGAGATAGGAGATTTAAACAATATAGAACACCAAAAGAATTTTTTAAATTGGAAACCTATATTGTCTGAAGTAGAATCATATGTTTGTTGGATATTAAGTTTGCAATTTGATAGAAATAATCCTAATATGAAAAAAGTATTAAATTATTTTAAATAAAATGGAAAATAATATAACATACATATTAACTCACCACAGTGAAAATACATTAAGAGATAACAATTTAAGTACTGTTCTTTCTTGGTTAAAATCTCTAAAAGGTGATAAAGAAATAATTTTAGTAGAACAAGGAAAGGTTTCTACTATTAAAACATTTGGTGATATTAAACATTTATTTGCATTTAACGATAATCTTTTTAGTAAAGCATGGGGTATGAATATTGGAACACAGCATTCATCAAATGAATATTTAGTATATATTGATTCAGATTGCCTATGCTATAAAAATGATATGGATAGTTTTGTTGAAAAATTTATAAAAAATGATTACGATGCAGGTTCTCCTAATAAGTATAGATATCATTATCTCTCACCTATTGAATCAGATTATATTAGAGAAAATGTATCTAATTTTAAATTAACTAAAAAAGAACATATTAACAATCCTGTGTCGTTTGCAGGTGGAATGTTTATGGTTAAAAAATCTATCATGAATAAGATTAAATTATGGGATGAAGATTTTATAGGTTGGGGGTTTGAAGATTTGGCAGTTGAGGCAAAATTAAATAGCATCACAAATAAAATATTAAGAGGTGAATATACAACCTTTCATTTAGATCACGGCAACAAAACAGATTCCTATTTTTCAAATAAGGATAAAAATCATAAACTATTAATGACTAGATATGCTAAAGATAATTTATGGATATCTCATATTAAAAATATAAATCTTAGTGAATTAGGTAACAAAGATAAATTAAAAACCAAACAATGAAAAAAACTATTACATATATAATTCCACATAGAAATGTAGATACATATAGGGAAAAAAACCTAATGGTAGTTTTGGACTGGATAAGATTATTAAAGTATGCAAAGGAAATAATTGTGGTTGAGCAAGATGATTCACCAAAATTAGATTTACCTAAAGACATAAATCATATATTTATTAAGAATGCTGGTCAATTTACAAAGTCTTGGGCAATGAATGTTGGTATTAGAGCTGCATCAAATGACTTAATAGTTATGTGTGACTCGGACTGTTTCTTTAATGTAAATGATATGAATTTATTTTTAGATAAAATGATTAAAGGTAATTATAAAGTAGGATCACCTAATCATTATAATTTTACTAGACTCAAAAAAGATGATACCGAGCATGTTCATAAAAATATAAAAACATTTAATGAACCAAGAAAAGATATTAAATCAGGTGCTGGGTTAACGGGTGGCTGTTTTGCTGCTACTAAAGAGTCGTTGTTTCATATAAAGTTATGGGATGAAGATTTTATGGGGTGGGGTGGTGAAGATTCTGCTATGGGATCTAAATTTACAAAGGCTGGTTGGACCATTGCATCTAAAGGTGCTTTGAGAACAGAATTTTTAGGTTATCATTTATGGCACCCATCAAAACTTGAACAAGAAGGGTATATGGATAATAAAAAAGTAAATTCTGATTTATGGGAACAGCGATATGTTAACTTTGATATGCGTTCATATAAGATGTATTTAGATGGGGTGCAATTATCTCTATTAGGAAATAAAAATAGATTTAAAGATGAATAATTTAAACATATCATGGTGGGGTGAAAATGGAAATTGGGGTGATGCATTAAATCAAATCCTATGCGAGCAAATTTCAGGCAAAGATGTTAACAAAATTTTTACTAGAACAGATGATTCTATTTTTAGATATTACTGTGTAGGTAGTATCTTAGAACATGTCCAAGCAGAAAACTTTGAAGTATGGGGGTCAGGACTAATAAGTGAACATGGTAGGTTAAAAGTAAAACCAAATAAAATACATGCAGTAAGAGGGCCTTTAACTAGAAAAATATTACTTTCACAAGGATATGATTGCCCTGAAGTATATGGTGATCCTGCTTTATTATACCCATTATTTTATCAGCCTAAAGTTATTAAAAAATATAGGTTTGGTATTATTCCGCATAATATAGATAAAAATAACCCTTGGTTAGACCAATTTAAAAACAACCCTGTTGTAAAAATAATTGATATACTTGATCCAACTGGTACAAGATTCGTAGATGAAGTAAACGAATGTGAAATAATACTATCATCGTCATTACATGGAATAATTTGTGGAGACTCTTACAGTATACCGTCTTATTGGATAGAATTATCAAATAAAGTTATAGGGAAAGGCTTTAAGTTTAGAGATTATTATCTTTCTGTGGGTAGATCTATACCAACACCAATAATACCTAATGCTACTGATAGAATTAAAGACATAAGTCATAATTTTAATTCTTATAAAATTAATGTTGATTTAAATAAACTCTTAGAGTCATGCCCATTCAAAAAGTAAATATAATTGACTCTTCTATGCTCTCTATTATTAAAGATCATATAAAAGAAGGGCAAGGCTTATCTTTGATTAGAATAGGTGATGGTGAGATAAATGTTTTGAAGCGAGAGTTAACTCCTCATTTAAATAAATTATTCACTACAGTTTATAAGTATGAAGATCCTAATGAAGGATTAGAAGATTATAGAACAATTTTACTTTCGGCTCTAAATGGTTCTGATTATATTGGTATAATGGGAAATAATTCAATATCAAAAAATCTTAATAAAGTTTATAGGTGGGATTTAGAAGAAAGGTTTTTGCATGAATCTCTTAGGGTAAAAGATTTTAACTTTTTTGATTGTATGCTAGTTAGAGGATATGATTTAGGTAGTCCTAGTGGTTTTAAGAAACTTATAGAAAATAATTCTATATGCATAGTTACCCCGATCGTAGATCAACTTAAAAAAAATAATTTAGAAAAGCACTTAGGCGTAAAAATCTCATATGTTAAAGTTCCTATGGGAAACAATCTTAAAAATAGAAATAAACATTTTAAGGAATTAGATAAAATATCAGAAAAAATAGTTATAGTATCAAATGGGTGTTATGGTAAAGATTTTCCAAACTACTTATCAGCTAAAGGGAAGGTGTGTATTGATATGGGTGCTACTATAGATGCTTGGGCTGGTAAAATAACACGACCTTGGTTTAACGAAGGTAGCCTACAATCACATTGTCTTATCAAATAAAACAAAAAATTATGATAGAAAGTATTAAAAAGATTTTAGAAAAAGAAATTGAAGCTATAAGAAATATTCCTTTAGATAATAAATACGAAAAGGCGGTTAATATAATTAGGAATAAAGTTCACGGCTCTGGTGGTAAATTAGTAATATCAGGTATGGGTAAAGCCGGTCAGATAGGATTAAATATTTCAACCACATTTAGCTCAACAGGTACACCTTCCGTATATTTACATCCTAGTGAAGCACAGCATGGAGATTTAGGAATACTTCAAGAGAATGATGTTCTTATTCTTTTATCAAATTCTGGTAAGACTAGAGAAGTTTTAGAATTAATTAAATTATCACGAAACCTTTTCCCAAAGATACATATAATTAGTATAACTGGTAAAAGAGATAGTGAATTAGCAAAAGAATCAGATGTTTGTTTACATATAGGTGATGCTAAAGAAATCTGCCCATTAGGATTAACTCCAACAATTTCAACAACTCTTATGACAGTCATGGGAGATATACTTGTAGTAGAAACAATGAAGAAGATTAAATTTACAAAGAAAGAATATTCTAAAAGACATCATAGTGGATATCTTGGTCAAAAAAGTAAAGAAGAATCAAAATATCCACCGGGTAGTTTATTAAATGAATTACCGCCATCAGATTACCAATTAGATAACTAATGAAAAAAGCAATCGCAGTAATTCCAGCAAGGTGGGCATCTACAAGACTCCCTGGTAAACCTCTCGCAGATATAAATGGAAAGCCAATGATACAGTGGGTTTATGAAGCTGTTAAAAAATCTGATGTAGATAAAGTTATAGTTGCTACTGACAGCGTTGCAATAAAGGAAGCTGTTAAATTATTTGGAGGTGAGGCTATAATGACTGATATAAAACATCAGACTGGTACTGAAAGAGTGTTAGAAGCTTATCAGCACTATAAAGATGATTACGAATATGTAATTAATATACAAGGTGACGAGCCTATAATAAATGAAAATGATATTAATCTTTTAATTTCTGTACTTAAGAAAAACTCTCTTAACATTGCAACCTTAGTAGGTTCATTAACAAAAATTCAAGCGAGTGATAGAAATACGGTAAAGGCATTACTTGATAATAATAAAATAATAATGTTTACAAGGAGTCCTGTTTTTAGTACTCAATCATTATATGTTAAAAGACATATAGGAATTTACGGATTCAGTAAGGTAATGACAGAAAAGATTGATAAAAACATTATGATTGAAACTTCTAATGAAATAGTAGAAAATTTGGAACAGATAAGATGGGGTGATAATGGAATTGCATTTAGTTATGCCAGAGCCGCAGGTTTGTATAAAGGTATTGACACACAAAAAGATTTGGATTATGTCCGTACATTCTTAAACTAATAATAAAAATGCTATATAATAATAAATCACTATTATGGAAAACCAAGGAAAATCTGATAATCAAATGAAAGCTTCTTATATTGGGGCATTCGTTGGTTTTGTAGGAATGTTTGTAATGTTTTTAATTGCAATATTTAGTTAATGAAAAAGGAACAAATAAATACAGCAAATATGGATTTAAGTAGTACTATAGCAGTCGCATGTGATGAATGCGGCAATCATACATTTAAGCCTATTTTCTTTTTAAGAAAAATAAGTAGGTTTTTATCTGGTGAAGATGCTGATAGAATATTACCTATAGATACCTTAGCCTGTGTTAAATGTAATCATGTAAATTCTGAATTTGCACCTCCTATAGTAAAACAAGAAAATAATAAACAAAAACAAAATAATAAAAAAGATGAGTAAAGAAACTGAAACTAAGGTAGTTGAAATGGCTACAGAAGCTACAAAGGCTCCAAAGACATTAGAGCAATTAAAAGTAAGAGAAACTGAATTAGATCAGATTAATCAAGATCTAATTAAAGAAATGCAAGAAAGAGAATACGAAATTGATTTTAAAACTAAAAAGGTTTTTGATAAACTTCTTAAATTCTTAGAGAAAGATGCTCCTTGGGGACATACTACTGCAACTGGTTTAATTATGTTATATCATAATTTAAGGGAAGCAAAAGAATTAGTAAAAGAAAAAGATTTTAAAGGATTAATACCAATAAGATCTACTAGTGTTACTATTCTTTGGCAAATGGTTACTAAAATGACAGGGTCTGGTTTTTATGAAGCTAAAGCATTCGTTGAATTAATGGCAAATGTAGGTGAATCATTATCTAATGCTGTGCAAGCTTCACAAGATGATAACCAAGCTCTTAGAGATAATCATTCTGAACTTGCAAAAGTTCAACAAGATATATCTGAATTAGAAGCTAAAGCTGCTGTTGAAGGTCCTGCTGCAAAATAATGGGTTTTCACAAGAGACATATTAATAATCAACAGGTTATAGATTTATATAAATCTGGTGGTGTAGAAAATGTTATTAAATGGTATACTGGCAAGGTTGATGCTCTCATCTTAGAGACTGGCCTTGCCAGTAACATTAATTCTATTTTATGTGATTCAGACTGGCAAATATTCGGTTCAGTTAAAATGAACGAGGAAATCGTTAGCTTAATCAATAAAGAATTAGGTATAGAGGAATTCCGCACTTAATATTTTACTTTTTGTTAATGAATAAATAAAAAAATACAACTTTTATGAAATTCGTTAGAGACTTTAAACAATTTATTACCGAGAAGAAAAAGGAAAGCTTCGAAGATAATATTAAAGATCATGGATATTTTAAAGATCTATCCACATCCACTTCAAGAAAGAAGGCAGACCAAATGAAAGATCAAGCTTCTAAGGCTGATGACGATCCTTCTGCTTACAAAGAATTACCTGGTGATACTAAAGGTAAAAAACTCCTAAAGAAATCTAAACACACTAAAGCTTTTGATGATTTATATGCTGAGGGATTAGAAGAAATGATAATCAATGAAGGTGTAATGAGTGAATTGCATATAATGATGGAAGAGGCTAAAAACTTTGCTGATTTTAAGAAAAGATTTTATAAAGAATTTAGTGATAAAGTTAAACCTAATAAAGATTTAGATGATTGGCTAAAAGAACTTTATTCTGATGGGTTAGGCGAATCTTTAGATGAAAAGGCTAGTGGTGATCGTGGGCCAATTGGAGGTAAAGGAATAGAAACTGGGCTTAAGAATAAATCA
>VMHT01013427.1_pt1 | contig 11502 bp, 13 predicted proteins | sample 4693611 | NCBI WGS metagenome assembly VMHT01 (sample SAMN12280063, study PRJNA550983) | marine metagenome | isolation source: seawater sampled from same location over 5 years 0.02-0.2 micron viral filtrate | place: USA: collected off the coast of southern California halfway between the port... ... | reverse complement strand
TGTTGGACAGGTTTCATTGACTCCTAAGACTCTAGGTGCATTCACTGACGTAACTCGTCAGCTTCTAATGCAATCTAGCTTAGACATTGAAAGCCTAATCCGTGATGATCTTGCTAAGTCTATCGCTATTGCAATCGATAAAGCTGGTCTTGAGGGTTCTGGTGCTAACGGAAACCCAACTGGTATCTTAAACACTACTGGCGTTGGAACTGTGACTGCATTTGCTGCTGCTAACCCAACTTTTGCTGAAGCTGTAAGCCTTGAAACTGAAGTTGCTGGTGCTAACGCACTTAATGGCAATCTTGCATACATTCTTCCTGCTGCAATGAACGGTGGTCTTAAAACAACTGCTAAAGATGCAGGCTCTGGTCAGTTTGTATCACAAGGCGGTCAAATCAATGGTTACAACGCAATTGTTTCTAACCAAGCAACTGCTGGTAACTTGTACTTCGGTAACTTTGATGACCTACTAATCGGTATGTTCGGTGGTTTGGACATTGTAGTTGACCCATACACTGCTTCTACTACTGGTACTGTTCGCGTTGTTGCGATGCAGTCTGTAGATGTAGCTGTACGTCACGCTGCAAGTTTTGCTTTCGGTAACGATGGCGCATAAGTAACACTGTGAGGGGGTTCGCCCCCTCCTTTACTAAAGGCTATTCCGTGGCTATCCCATAGTAGCTTTTACTAAAGGAGAACATTATGAAATATGATGTGATAAAAAAATGCCTGATTCGTGCGGTAGAATATAAAGTAGGTGATGTTGTTGAGTTAGACATAGAAACTGCTACTGCTTTAATGGCAATAGGTAGACTTGCGCCACACGCAGTTGAATCAAAAATAGAAGATAGAAGCATTGGTTTGGGTGAAGACAAGCCAAAGCCTAAGAGAAGAGCGAAGAAATAATGCCAGTAGAAACTGCTGATGATAGAAAGTTACTAATTGCTGACTTTGGTGAGACAGTTACGTTTATTCCTGAGATTGGACAAAACATAACTGTTACTGCAATTTTTGACAATCAGTATCATGCTGTAGATACTGCGGCTTCTGTAGATTTCTCTATGGTTCAGCCAAGACTGACACTGAGAACGGAAGATGTGTCTGGCATTGAAGAGGGAGATGCTTTTTCTATCAGAGGGAGTTTATATGATGTCACTATTATTATGAACGATGGCACTGGTATTACTGAAATTGCTCTTGAGGCTCAATAATGGCTCACAATAGAAAAGATATTAGGGATAATATTAAAACTACAATAACGGGATTGACTACGACTGGTAACAATGTGTTCCAAAGTAGAGTCTATCCTATGCAAAGCAGTAAACTGCCTGGAATACTTATATATAACAAGTCTGAATCAATTGAATACCAGACTGTAAACAAGCCTCGAACCCAGATGCGAACTTGCGAGTTTGACATTGAAGTATTGGTTAAGGGTATTGCTAATTACGATGACACTTTAGATCAGATTTGCCTAGAAATAGAGGAAGCATTGTATACAGATTTAACAAGAGGCGGTAATGCTAAAGATACTAGGATTACTGGCTTTAATGCAGATTTTGACGGAAGTGGAGATCAGCCTGTGGCTGTATGTACATTGACTGTTGAAGTAATGTATCAGGTGAGAGAAAATAACCCTGATATTGAAATTTAATGGCTATACAGCCGAAAAATAACGCTCAGAGAGCAGAGGTAAAAATATGTCAACTCATGCTGGATATGGTGGCTTAGTTAAAGTAGGCACTGACATTGTTGCAGAGGTAAAGGATTTTTCGTTAGAGATCACTGCTAATACAGCAGAGTCTACAGTAATGAATCCTACTGTTGCAGATGATGCGGGCTGGACTAAAGCCAAAGTAACTACAAAATCATGGACTTCATCATTAAATGTAATTTGGGATGATGACGATGCTGGTCAAGGGGCTTTACTAACAGAGGGCGCTAGAGTCGATCTTGAGCTATACCCTAGAGGCGCAACTAGTGGCTTTGAAAAGTGGAAAGGCTTTGGTCATATTACAAGCGTATCAAAAAACGTAGGTGTAGATGGCTTGGTTGAAGCATCTGTCACTGTTACTGGTGATGGTGTGATTGCTGAATCAGCAGTATAATTTGGGGAATATAAACTATGGGAAAATTAATAGAGAATGCTGTATCGCATTTCAGTAGCAAAGAAGTTAGAAGTATTCGGGTAGAAGAGTGGGATTGCACTCTCTACTCGAAGAACCTATCGCTTGAAGACAAGGCTAGATGGTATACAAGAGCAGATGGTGATAATACTGACTACTTAGTATATGCCCTAATTTTTGGGGTCACCGACAAAGATGGCGAAGCAGTATTTGATATTGGCGATAAGGTCAAGCTAAGAAAAAGTGTTGATCCAGAAGTTTTAAGTAGAGTTGCTAACTTTGTTCTTCAGATAGAAGACGAAGAGGAACGCGAAAAAAACTAATAAATGACCAAGGTGAGTTAACTGAAATTTATTGTATGTATCAGTTAGCAGAGCATCTTGGTCAGCCACTCTCGACAATCTTAGCTATGACAGCTAGTGAGTTTAATCACTGGTTTACTTACTTGCGCCTAAAACACGAAAAAACTGAGGCATCTAATGGCTAAAACCGCACAAGCAGTAATTGAAACTAAAGTCAAAGATGGCGCATCTTCTGGCTTCCGTAAAATGCAATCGGAAATGAACAGAACTGCGAAGCAGGGTAAAGTCCTGAATCAGCAGTTTAGGTTTATGCGTGGCGGTCTTGGTCAGGTTGGTCATCAGGTACAGGATGTTGCGGTACAGTTGCAGATGGGTCAAAACGCCATGTTGGTGTTTGGTCAGCAGGGTTCGCAGATTGCTTCGCTATTTGGACCTGGTGGCGCAATGTTTGGTGCTGTCATTGCAATTGGTGCTGCTCTTAGCATGAGTCTAGCCCCTGCATTTTTTGGCGCTACTGAAGCTGCAAAAGAGCTTAAAGAAGCTAATAAGGGACTAATTGATAGCTTTGATAACCTTGCCCCAGCACAGCAAGCCTACGCAAAACTTTTAGCCACTAGAAAGCTACAGGAATATGAAGCCGAGCTTAAAAAGCTAAACAGCACTACTAGAGAGCAATTAACAACAGTCCGAACAGGCTCTTTTGGTATTGTTTATGGTAAAAAGGATTTAGAGACTCTTGCTGAATATAATGAGAGAATCCTTAAACTTGACAGTGATACTGAGTTTTATGAACACGCAATTGCTGCGCTTAAAGAAACAATTGACGGAGTGAGTGACTCTTTTGAGAAGCAAAGAAATAGTCTAGATACTCAAATTGCTACTTTTGGACTGGCATCAACTGCTATTAAAGCCTACGAAATTGGAATGCAACAACTTGCTGGTGAGATAACAGATGCTCAAGCTGCTGAGTTGCTTGCTAGAGTAGCAAAAATACAATCTTTACAAGATGAAGCTGATGCATTAAAAAACCTAACTGATGCACAAAAAGAAGACCTAGAGATTGCTAAATTTCGCCTTGAGTTTGATAAGATGAGCGCAGGTGAAAAAACAAAGCACGTTGCAGGAGAGATGAGCAAGCAATTAATGGGTACTAAATCTCATAGTAAAAAGCTGTTTGCTGTACAAAAAGCGGCTGCAATTGCTACCGCTATTGTTGATACACACGCTTCAGCACAGAAAGCAGCAAAAGCATATACGCCACCAACAAGCTACATTATGGCTGGACTAGCTATGATTAATGGTATGGCTAGAGTACAAAGCATTAGAAAGCAATCATTTGATGGTGGTGGTTTCACGGGTGGTGGTTCAAGGACAGGCGGTGTTGACGGTAAAGGTGGTTTTCCAGCTATACTTCATCCTAATGAGACTGTAATTGATCATACTAAAGGTCAAGGAATGGGGACTAACGTAACTGTTAATATACAAGCCAATGACACTAAAGGATTTGATGAGTTACTTAGATCGCGTAGAGGCGAAATTGTTAATATAATAAACCAAGCAATTAACAACAGAGGCGTATCGAGTTTAGTATGAGTGGAAATTACCCAACAAGCCCAGGATTTAGATCAATAGGATTTTCTACTAAGAATTTTAACCTTTCTAGTCAAACTATATCAGGAAGAATGCAGGTTAGAAGAATTGGCAGTTCAAGATTTGAGTTTAGCGCACAATACCCTCCAATGACTGCTTCCGAGTTTCAGCCAGTAATGGCTTTTATAGCATCACAGGATGGAATGGCTGACACATTTCAAATAACGCTGCCAGATATAAGCTATAGCGCAGGTAGTGCTACTGGAAATGTAAGAGTTAATAACGTAGGAGGTTATGCTGTAGGCTCTGGAATTATAACTGTTGATGGCTTAGATGGCACAATTAAGGCTGGTGATGTTATTAAGTTTTCTAATCACTCTAAAATTTATATGCTTACATCTGATGCTACAGGTTTATCTGGTAATGCGAGCTTACAAATAACACCAAACTTAAAGCAAGCAATAACTGATGATGCAATTGTTACATATAATGCAGTACCTTTTACTGTAAGGTTGAACAACGATGTACAGCAGTTCACGGTTGGAGTAACTGGGTTGCGACAATTCGAAGTAGACTTTATTGAGGCGATTTAATGTCAAGACTTTCAAGTTCAATATTACGGTCTGCTTTTGCTAGTGATAGCTATTCTTTTGCTACATTAATGCAGATAGGCACTGGCGCAGATACGCTACTTCTCACCGACAGCGACAAAGATATTGTTGACCAGTCAGTAACATATATTTCTTCATCTTCTGTTATTTCTATAGGAGAAGTTAGTGAGTCTTCATCTCCAACACAAGGTGGTATTAGTTTAAATTTTAGCGGTGTTGATCAAACAATGATAAGCTATTTTTTAGGTAGTGATTATGTTGGCAGGTATGTCAAAGTGTCAAGATGCGCGTTAAATTCAACACACGCATCTTTTGGCTCATTTAACTTTTTTGTAGGCACTATAGCAAACTTTAAAATAGAAGATACAGATACGACAAGCCAAGTCACAGTTGAATGCAAGTCACATTGGGAAGATTTTGACAAAAGAAATGGCAGAAGAACAAATCATAACTCACAGCAATTACACTTTGCAGGAGACGATGGTTTTGAGTTTGGCGCTAAAACTATAGATGATATTAAGTGGGGCAAAGCATGATTTTATCTCTGCTAATAGCTGTAGCATCAGTAGCAATATCCTACGATAGCTATAAAAAAGCAAAACAGGCGCAAAAAGAGGCTGCAGATGCAGCTAAAGGCGTTCTTTTAAATAAAAACTCAAACATTGAGGGTTTGCCTGTAGTTTATGGTCAAAGGCGCGTAGGTGGCGTTAGGACATTTATAAGCACAAAAGACGTACCAGGTGGCGATGAAAACGAATACCTGTATATAGCTTTAGTTATGTCAGAGGGAGAAGTTGAAAGTATAACTGATCTAGAGCTAGACAATATACCAGCATCAGATGGAAGATATGCTGGTTTTGTGACGTATAATGTTCATCTTGGCACAGATACTCAAGCAGCAGACGGTCTGTTGCAAGAAGCACCTGGATGGACATCAACGCATAGACTGCAAGGTGTTGCATATTTAGCAATAAGATTAAAATACGATCAAGATGCTTGGAGTGGAATACCAAATATAACAGCACTAGTAAGAGGCAAAAAAGTCCTAGATTTTCGTAACGGCTTGACGGCATGGTCTAGCAATCCTGCATTGTGCTTATACGATTACCTGACCAACGCAAGATACGGAAAAGGTCTTAGTGTAAACGATATTGATATTTCGTCATTCACTACTGCTGCAAATGATTGTGACTCGCACACAGTAACGCCATTTACAGGCGGTGATCCGATAGATATATTTCAGTGTCATTGTGTTCTAGATACTGACCTTACTATTTTAGATAATGTTAAAGAGATGCTTTCTGGATGTAGAGGGTTTTTACCTTTTGTTGATGGCAAATATGCTTTAATGATAGACGATGCTAAATCAGCTACAGCAGCATTTACAACAGATAATATTATTGGCGGCATAGCAATAGATGCTGGGCAGAAAAAAAATACATTTAATAGATATACAGTAAAGTTTGCTAACGAAGATATTAATTATCAGCCCGATCAAGCATCTTTTCCTGATGCTGACTCTACAGAAGAGCAAGATTTTCTTGATGAAAATTATGGCGAGCTTCTTCAGGAAACAAAAGAAAATAAAACTATAACCAATTATTACATTGCTAGAGAGTTTGCTAGGATACTGACACTAAGATCACGCAATCAACTTAGAATAAATTTTTTAGCTGATAGTAGCGCATTAGACTTAATGATTGGTGATGTAATAACTGTAAATCACCCGACACCAGATTGGGGCAATAAACCATTCCAAATTGATGAAATGACGTTAAATGCAGATATGACTGTCAACATACAGGCTGTTGAATACGATTCGTCAATATATACTTACGATACGTCTGCCGAGCAAAGATCATACCCTGATACAAATCTACCAAATGTTTTTGCAGTGCAACCACCTAGCAATCTTACTGTAACTAATTCCACGGCTGTATCAGGTGATGGAACTGTAATGCCGTCACTCACAGTGAGTTGGACAGCGCCATCTGACTCTTTTGTGCAATACTATGAATTTGAGTATAAAAGGTCAGCAGAGACTTTAGATTATGGCGAGATAACAGACAACCATGTAGAAAATCCATCCCATGGTTTAATAACTGATTCTGCTGACGTTACAGTTTCCTATGGCTTGCTCACAGATGACGTTACAACCGCACAAGAACAGTACACCAGTGTTACTGTTCATAGAAACCAATACGTTATAACTGGCGTTGTCCCAGGTGTAAATTATTACATTCGCATACGATCTGTAAACTCATTAGGAGTTAGGTCTAGTTATATAAACGAAATATCTGTTGTAGAGGGTGATACAACTCCACCAGCAATACCTAGCAATTTAACAGCTACAGGTGGGTTGCGAGAGATAACACTGTCATGGGAAAGACCATTAGATACTGATTATGACCATGTACAAATATGGGAAAACAACACAAACAATTCGTCAGGGGCAACACAAATTGCAATTTCTGCGGGTGATACGTTTGTAAGAACAAACTTAGAATACGACATAAATAAGTATTATTGGATTAAGTCTGTAGATCATACTGGTAATGTATCTGACTTTTCGTCAAGCGCTAACGCTACAACATTGTTTGTAGACAGCGATTCATTTAGTGATGAGGTTTACAATCTATTTGCTGAAGCGGGTGCTTATGGTATTGAGCCAGTATCTAGTCTTCCTGCAAGTGGTGACTTTGTTGGGCAGATTAAATTTGATACAGTTTCTGTTGCTTTGTATAGATGGACAGGGACTGCTTGGGATGATGACATTTTCACTATTGAGTCTGGATCAGTTACTGCTGCATCATTTGCTGCAAGCATCGATCCTGTATCAGTAGTGGCTACACTGCCAAACCCTGTTGGTTACACTGGGTCTAATGTTATTTTCTTAACAACCGACAAAAAGCTCTATAGATATGATAGCTCTGTCCCTGAGTTTACGGCACTAATACCAGCGCAAGATATTGATGGCGCTTTAGGGTCAGATAATTTTTCGCAAGGATTAAGACCAGCAGAGATTGTGAACTCTCTACCAACTGCTGCTGCTGATAAGTGGCAAGGTAAACAAGTATTCCTAACTACTGATAACAAACTGTACAGATACGATGGTAATCAGTGGACTGCATCTGTTGCTACAGCAGATTTATCTGGAACAATCGAAAGAACACAAATAGCATCTAGAGCAGTTGATTCTGCAAGAATAGCAGTAGATGCGATACAAGGTGATGTTATTGCTGCGGGCGCTATAACAGAAACTAAGATAGGCGTTGGCTCAGTTAGTACAGCTAAGTTGGATGCTGGTGCAGTAACTGCTGGAAAGATTGATGCAGGTGCGGTAACAACTACCAAATTAGATGCTGGTGCTGTTACGGCAGGAAAAATAGATGCAGGGGCTGTTACTTCAGACAAGATAGATGCGAACGCGGTTACGGCTTCTAAGATAGATGCAGGAGCAGTTACAGCTAATAAATTAGATGCTGGTGCAGTTACTGCTGACAAAATTGATGCTGGGGCAGTTACGGCTGCTAAGATTGCTACTGGTACAATTACAGCAAACGAAATGTCTTCTGATTCTATTACAGCAGGTATGATTTCTGCGGGAGCGATAAGCTCTAGCGCTATGTTCTCAACTGGTGTCATCGAGGGTCAGCATCTTGTAGGTAACACGATAGAGGGCAATAAGATTGCTGCTAACACTATCACAGGCGGTTTGATTGCTGCATCAGGTGTAATAACAAGTGCAGCGCAGATTGATAATTTAGTAGTGTCTGGAGCGAAGATAGCTAACCTTGCTGTGACGAATGGTAAGATAGCAAATGCTACAATCCAAGGTGCAAAGATTAAAAATTTAGCAGTTGATACGCTAAAGATAGCCAATAACGCTGTAACTGTTCCTGTAGGTGTAACTACAACTTCAGTATCAAGAACTCTATATAGTGGTGGAGGAACAACTACTAGTAGTAATGGAACATACAATGGAAGAACATATCAGCGCAGATTGTCTGGAGGCTCTATTGCCTATAGAGATATAGGAACAATTACTATTAATAGCGGTGGCGCTCCAGTTTTATTAAATTTAGACACTAAGGTGGGTTGGAATATAGGCTCTAGCAGTGTTAGTTGGAGATGGAGAACTTATCAAAGTAGAGCATCATATATAAGATTTGAACTTCTACGCGGAAGCACGGTTATAAACTCATGGATTGAAAGAGGTGGAACAACTGAAGGAACATTGGGGTTATACAACAGTACTGCTGCAACACTTGATGGCATTGGCATGAAAATGAATCACAGTTATATTGATTCGTCATCAATTACTGGTAATAGGGTTTATAAATACAGAATGCACGTTTTGACTACTAATGACACAACTTCTTTTAAACATCTTACTGCAGGAGTAGGATTAACTAGTATGTCAGCACTGGCGGTGAAAAAATAATGCAATGTACAATATACAATGAATCAGGCGAAATACTAAGACTAGTAGATTGTCCAGAAGATCATGTTGCTATACAGGCTCAAGAGGGCGAGTTTGTCATTGATGGCTGGCATGATATGGCTACTAAAATCATCGTTAATGGAGTTGTTACTGATAAGCCTGAAGAAGAAGAAATCAGTGATGAAGACAAAAACATTATGGTTTTAACGCAAATAAGAGAATATAGAGATATGGCGCTTGCATCTTCTGACTGGACACAGGTAGCTGATGCTCAAATCAGTGATGAGGAAAAAGTTGCATGGGCATCATACAGGCAAGAACTGAGAGATTTACCAAATACATACGCAAACGAAACTAACATTGACTCTGTTATATACCCAGAGCCACCAACGGAGTAAAAAATGACTACAGCTTTACAGAGAAGAAAAGGTACGGCTACTAACCATTCTAGTTTTACTGGCTTAGATGCTGAAATTACCATCAACACGACAAACAAAAGCATTCATGTACACGATGGAACAACTGCTGGTGGCTATGAAACATTAAGAGCAGATTTTGCAAACATTTCTGACATAGCAACAACTATTAGGTTTACAGATGCAGGAAACATAAAGTTTGGAACAGGCTCTGATGACTTGACGTTAGGTACTAATGGAACTAACGGATTCCTTAATAGCGCTTCTGACTTATTATTTCAACGCGCAGGACAAGAGAGGTTAAGACTCACAGGTAGTGGGATTAGCTTGCCTCAAGGTGGAGTTTCTTTCGAAAACATTGCATTTGCAGATGAAAAAGAAATAGTTTTTGGAACTACTAATACAAATGCTTTGCGTGTCGGAACTTTTGCATGGAATGGTAGTGGGGATTGCGATGGTTACATTAGAACTTCAAATACTAATGGCGATTTGAATATTGGCGGTAAAAAACTTACTTTAGAAACAGGTGGAATTAATCAAGCAGATAGTTACAGAACAAGATTGTACATACTAGACGGGTCTATAACTTATGATTATTCACAAACAGTAAAACATTATCCTGGTGTAACTAACACTTCTATTAATACTTATCATAATTCTAGCACAGTATCTGAGCCTTTTCACTTTACGTTTTCGGCTGCACATCAATATTATAGTCCAACCATAGGTCGTATTGGTCAAGAGGGTGCTAGTAACCTAGGAACTTTGTTTATTTCTGGCGCTGCAAAAGGCATTAGGTTTGATAGTGCTGGTATTGTTCCTTGCTCGTCAGCAGGATCAAGTGTAGATAATTCTTACGACTTAGGTTCAGCATCTGTAAGGTGGGATGATATATATGCTACTAACAATGTCATTCAGACATCAGACAGAAATCTAAAGCAAGACATTGAGGATATAAGCGATGCAGAATCTAGAGTCGCTATAAGATGCAAGCAGTTAATGAAAAAATACAAGTTTAAAGATTCAGTTGATGAGAAAGGTGATGGCGCAAGAATACACTTTGGTATTATTGCACAAGACTTACAGCAAGCATTTACTGATGAGGGTTTGAACGCGGAAGATTATGCGATGTTTTGCAGTAATACTTTTTGGCAGTCTACAGTACTAGTTCCATCTGCTGTGGAGGAATACAAAGACGAAGATGACGTAATGCAGACAAAAGTAAATGAAGAATACACAAAGATAAAAACATATAAAAGTGCAGATGATGCCCCAGATGATGCAGTAGAGGTTACTAGGTTAGCAGTAAGATATAATGAACTTTTTGCTTTTATCCTAGCCACACTGTAAATGACGAATATAAACTAATGATATAATCTGTATATTCAGTTCGGAGAATAATATGCCTGCAGCAAAGTTTGACATAATTATAGATCAAGGTTCAGACTTCCAGATCAATATTGCGATAGAAGAAAATGGTCTTCCAATGAGCTTGGGCAATCATACTGCTAGAGCATCTATGAGAGCAAGAATGGAAAGCGCTACTGACCATGATTTTGCAACAAGTATTAATGGCAGTACGGTGACTATACAAATGTCACATACAACAACATCAGCAATTACTGCTGGTAGCTATGTTTATGATCTAGAAATATTTACTGGTAGTGCGGGAAGTGAAACTTCTGTAACAAGAATTTTGCAAGGCAAGGCAACTTTGACACCAGAGGTTACTAGGTAATGGCTGCGAGAATTGACTTTACAGTTGAGCAAGGCTCGGATTTTAGTCAAGATTTGGATTAAGGCGAAAGCACGTTGATTTTGTTTTCACAGATTATGCAGAGGCAAAAATACGACAAGATTATGATAGTGATAGTTCAGAAAGTTTTACTGTAACCACTTCTAATAAGTATGTCACTTTATCTATGAGTCACAATGACACAAAAGATTTAGTACCAGGTAAGTATGTATATGATTTAAAAGTTGGTGATTATCTCTCAAGGTTGCAAGGTTATA
>VMHT01189967.1_pt1 | contig 11503 bp, 5 predicted proteins | sample 4693611 | NCBI WGS metagenome assembly VMHT01 (sample SAMN12280063, study PRJNA550983) | marine metagenome | isolation source: seawater sampled from same location over 5 years 0.02-0.2 micron viral filtrate | place: USA: collected off the coast of southern California halfway between the port... ... | reverse complement strand
TTTTTGTGTTTTTTGTGTTTTTTGTGGCTTTTCAGATTGTTCTTTATCAGTCGTATTATTATTTTTACTGGTATCATTTGAGTCTTTTTTTAATTCTTTTGGTTGATTTCGCTTGCGTTGTATGAATGGACCTTGTTTCATATTAGGTATCTTATTATTGGAGGGGTCATTCACAGGTTTTGGATTATGAACTTCTAACAGTGGATGATTATATTCATCATCAAAATAATTCTCATCCACAAAAAAATCGTAACAGTGATATGTTTTGACGTAATCAATTGCAATACTATTAATAAGACGATAAGATAAATTTTCGGAACAATAATAAGCAAAACCTTGTTTATATGCATCATAGTGCATATAAATAGGTCCACGATGAGTATTTTTCGACATTATACGGGTTCTCCACCGTGTTTCCAAGACATTATCTGCTTCTTTAATAACATTATTATATTTTTCAGCATCATAGAATTCTGGTTCAATATTACTGTTTAATTGTTCACGTTGTAGATTTTTAAATTTTTCCTTTTGTTGAGATATAAAGATATCGATAGGATTTGGAGGTTTTTCAATAACAATGGTTGGTTTAAAACAAGAAAAAATACAGGAAAACATTATTTAATATGTAAACTTACAAAAGATATTTTTATACTAATTTTTATTGATTTGACTTGTTCTATATGCGAATAAATCTTCTATTTCTTTGTCTAAAAATGGGACTTCGATACGATCATAAGATTTGTTCATATTGTTAGGATGTAAACAGACCAAGTATAATCCGCTGATTTTTTTATTGTATTTACGTTCCAAAATACCTCTATAGATATTGAGTTGCATTGAATAATGCCAAAAGTTTGAATCGGGTAAATGTTTCACACAATCGGTTAAAGCAAATTTCAGAAAATATGGTTCGTGAACAATTTCTTCACATCGTTTCCAGTCATAAATCTGAAGAGTTCCATCTGGTAACTCAAAAACCATATCAATTGAACCAGATAATTTTAATTCTTCGTAATAAACCATCCATTCAGTGCGGTATGCTTTGAGTTCAGGGAAATCTTTCACAAATTGTTCAAAATATTTGTATTCAATTGAGTCATTTTTAACGTCCATTTTATTATAAAAGCACTCAATATCATAATGCATTTTTGTACCAGCTGTACTTGAAGCAATACGCTTTTTTTCCCATTGTTCCAAGATTTGTTCGCGGTTCATATTATAGTATTTATAGGAAGGGTCATTGATTTTGTTTCCATTTAAAATTTTTTGAATGGCATATTCTGAGTCAAAGTGTGAGAAATGACTATGAACAAATGTAGTTACAGATGTAAATGAACTATCGCCTTTTACAGTATATATATGAGGACCTTCCTCAAAAGTGATATCCTTATCGCGAATATGAGTATTGATTTTTTCTAAATACATAGTTTTTATATAATACAGTAAAAAATAATTTCAAATCAATTTTATCGATTAATATCTATTATAGATTTTTGGAACCAATGTTTACGAACTTGATTAACCCATTGTTGTTGATTTGAAGGTCCAAGTATTTGTCTATATTTGTACAAGTAATCGTCTTGTAATTTGTCATTGTCACTATTACATAACTTAATATATTCTTCGTCATTTAGAAAGCACTCTAACAGTTTTGTGTAAAGACAGTGAATTAGATTATTGACATTATCAAACTCATATACCTTCCAATGATTATTTTCATATAAATAGAAATGAGTTTTCTTGGAAATAACAGTTTTCAAAGGACAGACATCAATATGGTCATTGATGATTTGCTGTATAGCGATAGAAATACCATCATCAAATACAATATTCAAATATTTATGAAGAACTATATTTTTAATCCAAGTTTCAATTGATATTTCCATTTTGATGTTATTATTGAGCCATTGAATAACGTTTACTTTTTTCATTTTATTACTAAGATGTCGTTTTAAGATTGCATTATCTTCCTCTAATGACTGTATTTTCACCATCATATGTTGCATAAAATCAAACATCAAATGAATGTTCGGAGAATAATTGGAATCATAAGTGCTGTGAACTGATTTATATTGAAATTCGCAGAAAGTCAAATGATTTTTATAAGAAGTACTTGATTTGTATGATTTTGAACAATATTGACAATAATGAGACATTTTATTATTATTTGATTTAAGCAATGAAAATCATATACATTCAATTTTTTGTAAAAATATATAGTTAATAATTATAGAATGTCTAGTTATTTTGATAATAAACCAGTATTTATGGAACCCCAAGTCAATCAATATTCGAGTCATATGGTAATGACAAATGTGAGCCAAGAATCCAAGACAAAAATTGTAAATATTGATACTAAATTCCGTAATGATTTTAATTATGACACAGCTTGTAATTTGGCAGATTATGCTATTTCATTACCAGAACCTATTAACAATGTCTGTTCAATGAGTGTGGAAAATTTGGAATTACCGTTATCTTATTATAATGTATCGAGTGCATTAGGAAATAATTGTTTTAAAATTAGAAATACAACTCAGACTGTGGAAAGAATCGTAGTTATTCCAGATGGTGAATATACAATAAGTAGCATAACAACTCAAGTTAGTAGTTTATTAACAGATGCGGCTTTTTCTACTTTCAGTTTATCTGCGACAGCTTTTAATAAAACTGCTATTAGTAGCGGTGATGATTTTACAATAGAATTTGCTGTGAATGAAGATGGTTCATTTGATAAAAGAAACTTCAAAAGTAAATTTGGATGGATGATGGGGTTTTCTAATTTAAGTTATGATATTGTAGGTGGTTCAACTGATATTTTTTCTGAACGATTATGTACTATATCACGTCCAAGAGTATTATATTTACAATTGGATGATTTTGCACAAACAAAACAAAACTCTTTTTCAACAATGATGGCACGTTCTCGAAATAGTGATAATATAATTGCAAAAATAATGGTAGACAGAAATGAAAATGATTTCAGAAAAATATTTTTTGCCAATAAAGCAAATGGATATTTGTTAAGTGACAAAAGGGAATATAGTGGAAAGACAAATATTAATCGATTACAAATACAATTAGTTGATGAGTTTGATCAAAAAATAGATTTAAATGGTCTTGATTTTTCCTTTTCACTAAGAATAGAACACTTGTAAATAATCTCATAACTAATTTCATAAAAAATTGAATAAAATATTTTAATATAATTTCATCACAATAAATGATGGAATTATCAAACGAACAGAAAAAGGCATTTGAATATTATAAAACAGGACGTAATCTATTTATTAGTGGTCCGGGAGGTGCTGGAAAAACAGAATTAATAAAACGTATAGTAGAAGATGCAACCAATGTAAGTAAAACTGTACAGGTTTGTGCAATGACTGGATGTGCTGCATTGCTACTGAATTGTGGTGCAAAAACCATTCATTCTTGGAGCGGCATCAAACGCGCAATAAAACCAGTAGATGAAATATGTAACGACGTGATGTATAATGCATATTATAAAAAGTCTTGGAAAAAGACAGGAATTTTAATTATTGATGAAGTATCTATGATGTCGCGAAAAATATTTGAACTTTTAAATACAATAGGACAACGAGTAAGAAAAAATAAATCTTGTCCTTTTGGAGGAATGCAAGTAATTTTCGTTGGGGACTTTTATCAATTACCACCAGTTCCAACCGATAATAGTGTAATAGAAGAAAGTGAATTTTGTTTTCAGTCACCACAATGGTATGAAGTATTTCCAAAAACAAATCACATTATTTTGAAACATATATTTCGTCAAAAAGATCCAATGTACAAATCTATTTTGATGCAAATACGTGAAGGAAATATTAGTGAAGAAAATGCAAAAGTATTATGCGAACGAGTACACAAATCTGAAAGTACATATGTTAAAATTTATCCGAGGAAACGAAGTGTAGAAAATCGAAACGGAGAGATGTTCTCTGAGTTAGAAGGAAATATAGAGACATTCAATGTAAGATTAGATAAAAATATGACGAAATTTGTAGAGACAGACAAAACATTTGATAATATTACCCAAATGATATGTAATCGAACAAGTAAAATTCAAGAAGAAATAGAAATTAATAATTTATTAAAATGTGCCCCTATTGAACAGTCATTATATTTAAAAGTAGGTGCAAAAGTGATGTGTACTGTAAATAAAGATATGGATAAAGGAATTTGTAATGGTTCTCAAGGAACAGTTTTAAGATTTGAAAATAAAATACCAGTAGTTTTATTTGATAATGGAATAGAATATAAAATGGATTATCATTGTTGGCAAAGTGAATTTTGTCCGAAAATAGCAATATTTCAAATTCCGTTAATATGGGCTTGGGCAATCACAGTGCATAAAATTCAAGGTACAACATTAGAAACAGCTGAAATAGATGTAGGTTCTCAAATATTTGAATATGGTCAGACATATGTAGCTTTATCACGTATCAAGACATTGCAAGGACTGCATTTACGTGGTTTTGACCCGAGTAAAATCAAAGCAAATCCAATAGTGAAAACCTTTTATGAAAATTTGGAAATTGAAGACAGTAATGTGAATACATCCAACATATCAGCCAACATATCAGCCAATATATCATCCAACATGCCCAATAATACAAAAGTAATAAATATAAATAAAACACAAACACAAAATCCCAATAAAATAACCCATTTCTTCACTAAAATAAATTAACTACAATTTAGAAAAAATTATATTTTTTTTGTGAATTGAGTCTTGTGAGTCAAACAAAAATCAATCGTAAATGTATATATAATAATGTCAAACAATAATTGGAAACAATATGGAGGAACTTATAAATCATTTAAAACGTTTAGTATCGGAAATGTTGTAGCAGATGACGTGTTACTGCGACAGAAATATTCCGGTGAGTTTGAAATTTTGGGTTCTATTACTATTCAACAAAATATGATTTCTAAAGGTATTGATGTAGGAGATGGTACAGGTAATAATAGGAGTCAATTTTTACAACTATCATTAGCTGACACTGCAAATGAATTTCATATATACACACCAACAAAATTTGGCAATAGCAATAATCTTAACACTTTAAGTACTGATTTTATCACAGGTAGTACTCAAGGTATAGGTATTAATACAACAGATATTAGCGCATCTCTTCACATATTAGGTAGAAAAATACCAACACCTGAACCTTCAGATTACATTGAAAGTCGTAACCATGATCTAATTGTGTCATCTGGACAGCCAACAAGTAGTACAATTGTAACTCAAAATTCAGGACTAAATGGTATTCGTGCAATTTCAGATGGAGATGGTTCGAAAATAGAATTTTATAGAAATTCCATATATGCAAATTTAAATAATCCAGGTGCAGCAATAACATTTGATAATCAAACAAACGCTTTACAATTTGATACAGAACAATTTTCGTTTGGTGATGCAAATCAGAGACGGTCGTTCCGTTATGCTTACGACACAATTGGTAATAGTTATAGTGCTTTTAATGGTACAGCACTTACTTGTAAATCTTCCGAAAAAACATTTGGAGCAAAATCAAATACCTTTTTTGATATAACATCTTCTACTAATAATGGTTTGGCATTAGCAGGTGGCGCATTTCCATTAGACCCAACTAATGAATCATTTGGAATAGTTGGTATTCGCCAAAACCAGGGTAGTACACTCAGCAATTTTCAACCAACATATAGTATAATTTCAAACAAGCCAGACGGAATTGATGATCATACACCAATTAAAAGAACACGAATGGGAATCAATTCTTATAACCCCAAAAAAGATTATACATTTAGTGTTAATGGGAAAATGCGCATAGAAAATGGCGAGGTAAACGAAATATCCTTTATAAATATAGAGCCAAACCGTATTGTTTATGATTTTCATCCATCATCAAATTATAAAACAAGATATTTCACAGGTAGTACACAAGGTGTACCTAAGGTTATTGATGATAATACATATAAGTTAGTCACAAATACAAATTATAGTATTGGAGATTGGAATTTAACAAACATACCTTTATATGGTGACATTATAAATACTAAATTTTCGGTTTCATCCTATGTATATTATGGAACAAATTCAAAATTCAGGATTATTGCAGGTGGTCGTAACAAAATTGTTTTTGAAAACAAGTTAAGGACTTTAGCGTCTTCAGGAGATCCTGGTATAAAAATGAATATTACAGGTAAAGTTGAATCTCCATACTTTAAAACCCAAAAAGCTGATAGTATAATTTCAAATTTTAGATATGTAGAATCCTTTTTACGTGTTCCTGATAATTTATCATATACTAAACCCGGCACAACAGTATCAGCTACACAAAACGAATATTTAATACTTTTATTGCAAGAAGACATTGGATTGACATACATGATTGATTTTGGTCGCATGCGGGGCATTGAAGTTGGTGGTACAGAAATAGGTGGTAGTCGCATATATGCTAAAGTCTCGAATCTTGCTGCAGATAAAAATAATGGGCTTAATATGCTTTATACTGGTCAAAACCCTGATATATTAAATCCTCCAACATTAGATATCAGTTATTCTGATATATCAAATTCTCTTGTGACAATTGATACATTACAAGATGTAAGTATTAATCAAACAATTGATGCTTCAAACAATGGAGAAAAGGGTTTATTCATTCTCGGTAGCCGTCTAGTAGATGCTACTGAAAATTTTGGTTTTAAACATTTTAAAAATACTATAGAAGTTATATCCAATCCGGTCATTGATGTATTGGGTAATCTTGCGGTTCAAGGTGAATTAATTGCATCGAAATTTGGTCAGTCATCGGAAATTACAAACATAAATTCTACACGAGAGTATTTTAATATGTATATTTGCAAAAATGACCGTAATTATATGGTTGCTGTGGGGGATAATATAATAACATATACAACTGATGGAGGTGCAAATTGGAATTCGCAAGATGCCAGTGCTATTTTATCTACTCTTCAACCAAATAATCTGTCGCCAAAATTACGTGGCTTGGAAATTTCGAATGATGGCTCAGAAATATTCATTGTTGGAGATGGTACTATAATGTATAATCTTGACGGTAGTTCTAATATTGCAAATACTTCATCATGGAATATAATACCGTATGATATTTTAAATATCAATGGAGCAGGAGATGCATTGACGAGTGCAAATAGTAAATTGATAGATATTCATAAAATAGATCAAGACAATTATGTAGTAACGCGACATTTACAAGATAGTTTATTTGTTGATTATGATGATTCTTCAAATCGGGAAGGGCAAATATCGACAATTCATATTTATGTACCCAATTTATTTAACAGAGGTACAAGTGATGTATTAGATATTTGTGGAAATGTATTAATCAGTGGTGATTTGAATTTTGAATATACATCAAAATTATCGTCATCTTCTAACAAAATTACAGTAGCCACTCAAACCAATTTTATAATTGAAGATGCATTAGGCGTTAATGTTCCTGACGTCACTGCAGGTTATAATGTAGAAATATCAGGAGATATAAGTCAAAATGGTGTGGTTCATCAATTCTAATTATATGATGAATGCCATGTTATGCAATGTTCTTTAATGTTCTTTAATGATGTTCAACTATACATGTTATGAAATAAAATGTATAGCCAACAAATAAAAAATCACAAATATATATATTATATCAATATGGCAAGATGGTTAGATTTTTCTGCTAATAATTTTAAAAGAACCTATGTCCATGGATTTTTAGATGTAAGTGGTGGAGCAATGAACATAAGAAGTGATAATTCGTTAAATTTATACTCCATAGCAGATGATGTCAATCCAACATTTAGTATAAAGTCAGACCGAATGAGAGTATTAGATCCTTCTGATAATACATATAAAGATGTGTCTAATAACAAACTGATATTTCTTCAAAATGTCAATGAAGATATACAAGAGCGTTTGGATTGGTTGGTAGAAAATGGTGGAGGTGGTGGTGGAGGTGGTGGTGGTGGTGCTGGAAACGGACACTCATTAATTTCAGACGGCGTTACATACATTGATGCTTGTAATAACATTTTAAAAGTTTACAAATCCTTTATTCCAGATGTATCCAGTGCAGACTTAGGTTCGAGTGATAAATTCTTCAATGAACTTTACGTAACAAAAGGTTATATAAAAAATGACCTCGAAGTTTCAGAAGGAGGGATTAAAATAAAAAATGATAATTCATTAAACTTGTATTCCGTTGCAGATACAAGTAATGCAACATTTAGTTTACGTTCTGAGCAAATGAAAGTATACGATGCAAGTACAAATGCTTTTTATGATATTTCAAATAGCAAATTGCGATTTATTAGGAATGTCACTGAAGATCTTGATAGCAAAATGACACAGATTGATGGTAGAATAAGCGATTTAAGCCTGGCGTCAGTTGCTTCTAATAACGAAAGTCATAGAGTATATGACGAAAACAAAACATATATTTCTGGTTCAGGAAATAATATTACTGTTACTGGTCATGTTATACCAAATACCGCAAATGGATGGAGTCTTGGTTCTTTATCCAGACCATTTGACAACTTATACGTTACTCAGAGCTCTATACATTTTGTTGATGAATCTGATCCAAATTATCTGAAAGAAAGTACATTGACAGTCGATAATTTTGGTGTGGCCAAAATAGATTCTAATATTTTAGGAGTAGATGCAAAGTACCTTGTATTTGCAGAGAATAATATTGTAGAAATCGGTAAGTTTCAAGAAGGGTTGGCAAATCAACAATATACATTGGATGTAACAGGAAAAGCCTTATTTAGAGATGATTTAATTTTAAATGGTGCAATGTCAACATTCGAAAATGATGTTCATATTAAACGCCATTTAACAGTAGACGGTTCTATCAATTTCTTGGGGAATTTTGTGCAAAAAGATACAATCATTCAAGTAACTGAACAAATGGATTTGTCTAATGACGGTACCGGTCCTGCACTTATTGTACGACAACACGGCACTGGTATTGGTTACAATATTGCCGAATTTTATGACGATGCATCTTTATCTACTGTGTTTAAAGATGGCGGTGATGTATCATTTAATAGAAGTATTCAAGTTGGAGGAAGCGCTACTATTAATGGGCGTACCACATTGGGTGACGTAGTTATCATTAACGCAAACCAATTAAATACCGGGGATTTGAGTTTGAATGGTAAGTTATTTGTTACCGGAGACGTATCTTTAAACAGCAAAATCAACGTAGGTGGAGATGCCTCATTTAATAGCAGTTTAAGTATTGATGGTAGTTTGAATGTAGATAATGCAGCAACTATTAGTGGTATTTTGATTGCGGAGAATGATGTGTCAATGAATCAAACTCTTACGGTAGATGGTTTTACAAGTATCAATAATACATTATTTGTTAAAAATGATATATCATTGAATGGTGGATTGACTATTGACGGAAGTCTTAACATAAATACTCTTACTGCAAGTGGTAAATTCGTTGCAGATAACGATGCTTCTTTAAATCAAGCATTGAACGTAGATGGACCAACAACATTAAATAGTACATTAACCACAGTAGGGGATGTATCTTTTAATAGTGATGTTCATATTGATGGAAGTCTTAATGTGGGTTCTAATACAATATTAAGTGGAACTGTTGGTATTGGTACTGATATTGTACCTGTAAAAGTAACAATTAAAAGTACGGATTCTATACAAATTCCAGTGGGTACTACTGCGCAACGTCCAGTTGCTGATAGTTCTGCACAATATGGTTACATTCGTTATAATACTTCATTAAGTTCTTACGAGGGTTTTGGAGCAGGTAATGCTTGGGGTTCTCTTGGAGGAATAAAAGATGTAGATCAAGATACTTATATTACTGCAGAAGACGCCGCGGGTGACGACAACGATGATTTGAAATTTTTCACAGATGGTTCTCAACGTATGATAATTGATAGTTGTGGAAATGTTGGAATTAATACAACAGCAACAACAAATAGACTCACAATAAATCGCACAACAGATGATAGTGAACCATTGTTAGGTCTCAGAAGTGGAAATGATGCTACTGTATTTAATGATAAGTCACAAATTGCTTTTGGACACAATGGTACAAACGAATATCAACATTTTATTCATACAAGACATAATCCCAATAATAACAGTAACAACGCTATTGATTTTTATGTTTCTGATGGCAGTCAAAATAGTAGTGTCACCAGTGGGTCTGTACATACTATGTCTATTGTTTCTGGTTCTGTAGGTATTGGTACTACAAATCCTCAACGTAATTTGCACGTGCAAGGAACTTCCAAACAAACAGGAGATGCATCATTCAATAGCAATGTTACAATTGATGGAAGACTCAATGTTGATAATACAGCATTAATTATTGGTAGAACAGACATTAGTGGTGAATTATATGCCACACAAAATACTTATTTATTATCCGAATTACACGTGAGTGATAGGACTACAATAAGTGGGAAAATGAGTGTATTTAATGATGTATCATTGAATGAGCACTTAGAAGTAGCCAAAACAACAACCACACAAGGAAAATTAATCACCAATGCTGATGTATCAATGAATGAGCACTTAATTGTTGGTAAAACAACAACTACACAAGGTAAATTAATCACCAATGCTGATGTATCAATGAATGAGCACTTAGTAGTAGCCAAAACAACAACCACGCAAGGAAAATTAATCACCAATGCAGATGTGTCGATGAATGAAAACTTAGTAGTAGGCAAAACAACAACCACACAAGGCAAATTAATCACCAATGCGGATGTGTCAATGAATGAACACTTAGTAGTAGGCAAAACAACAACCACACAAGGAAAATTAATCACCAATGCGGATGTGTCAATGAATGAACACTTAGTAGTTGGTAAAACCGCTACTATTGATGCCTCTTTAGTTGCTGTTACTGATGTTTCCATAGGCCATAATTTATTTGTTCACGGAATTACTACTTTGAGAGATGATATGCATATTAAAGGTGACATTCTTCCAATAGATAATGAGGTATATGATTTAGGTAGTACTAATAAACGTTTTAAGGATTTGTATTTGAGTGGTTCTACTATTCAAATTGGTACTGAATCCATTTCTGTTACTAATAATTCATTTCAAATGAATGATATTTCAATTACTAATAACGCATCTATTGGTGGTGATATTTCATTAAATGACCATTTAGTAGTGGGAAAGACAGCAACAATTGAAGGACAAACAACAATAAAAGGAGACATATCATTAAATGAGCATATAGTTGTTGGAAAAACTGCAACTATTGATGGTAAAATAATTGCAAAAAATGATGTTTCGATGAATGCCAATATGAATATAGATGGCACAGTTACTATGAACGACACCCTTACGGTTGAAAAAGATATTACTGGAAACGAAGACTTATACGTAGCCAATTATTCTTATTTAAATGATGTAGAAACAACAGGAGATGTTACCATTGGTGGTGATACCGCAATGCAAAAATTGACTGTAAAT